>Ga0181520_10000025_pt1 | contig 267751 bp, 248 predicted proteins | sample PEATcosm2014_Bin_29_FD_132451 | JGI IMG/M metagenome (GOLD analysis project Ga0181520, IMG submission 132451) | Peatland microbial communities from MTU Mesocosm Facility, Houghton, MI, USA - PEATcosm2014_Bin02_30_metaG | ecosystem: Environmental > Terrestrial > Soil > Wetlands > Peat | place...
CAACGCGCAATCCTCAACCGGACCGCGCACCGGGGACGGCAAGGCCGCCTCTCGCTTCAATGCCCTGAAACACGGCATCGACGCTCGATCCCTCGTGATCCCCGGCGAAGACCCCACCGAACTCGAAGCCCTCGCGCTCGACTACCACCGACAGTTCAATCCCCAAGGGCCGCTCGAAGACTACCTCGTCGGGACTATCGTGCAATCCGACTGGAACCGCCGCCGCTACACCCGCATCGAGGGCCAAGTCCTCCAGGCCCAACTCGCCGCCCTGGGCGCAACGGCAGAAACGCCGCTCGACGCCTTCACCGGGGCCGCCGCCCAACTAATCTTCCGCCGCCTGGCTGCCGCCGAGCGCAGCTACTTCCGTGCGCTGAAAGAGTTGCGCCGCGCCCAGCGGGAACGCGCCGCCGAGGAAGCGGAGGCCGAGAGCCATGCGGCCGAACCCCAACCGAGGCCGCCCGCCCCCGTCAGTGTCATTCCCCCACCGGCGGACGGTCCCCAAATTGGGTTCGTTCCCTCTGATCCGCCGCAAGATCTCGCGCACCCCTCGAACCCGGCGGCTTCTCCCTGCTCACGCTCCTGCAAGCTATGAGCGAGCGCCTATCCACCCACCTGAATCGATTTCGCCACGTCGCCGCCGCGCTCTGGTACGAAGTTTACCGACACCGTCATGTTCTTATCCTGCGACAGGTCCTTGAGGGCGATTGTCTGTTCGCCGGACTTGATCCGCGTCTTGGCAGTGACCACCAGATCGTAAGTGACTTCATCCGGAGTCTCCACCACCACCAGGTTTTCATCCGGGTGGACCGCCGCGATCTTTGCGGAAAGGGTCTCCGGCGGCCATGCCCTCTTACCGGCCTTGGAAACAGTGGTGGCTTTGCTCTTGTTCGCCGCGGTTCCGTTCGCCGCGGCCAGTGGAATGGCCAGCCCCAGCGCGCACGCCGTGACGGCCAGAATCGACCATGGACTTCTCATCGTGAATTCCCTCCTCTTAGTTCGCTGAATCCCGCGGGCCTTCCCGCAACCTTATAAGGAAGCTCGCAACTCGTTGTGCACGGAATGCCGCACAGCGCTAGCCTCGTCGTACAAAGACTGTACGTCGTTCCGATACGGCCTCGTAAAGAATCCGTCGTAATGGGTCCTGGCGAAGTTGTACGCGTCCTGCGCGTGGAACACCATCAGGTGAACCTCCGCCGCGATTCGGTCGATGGCCTGCTGCTGGTCTGGAGACACCACGCGGCGGATGGTCAACAGGCGGCAAAGCTTGGACCCAATATCGTTGACCGGATTGCTCAAGTGGGACAGCTCGTATACGCGGGCCTCCGAGCTCAGTTCGGGACTCTGGGAATAACTCTCCAACTGGGCGGCATCGTCGGTAACCTGCCTGGCGTCGGTTCGAATTTGCTTGAAGATCTGGTTCGCTTCAGCCTTGAAGTCCCACGTGTACGACGCGGCCGTTGGTTGCCCAGCCACGCAGGCCGGTCGCGCGCCGGACGGCGCCACGCCAATCGCCGCGCTCGCGGCATGCGCGGGAATCGCGGCTAAAGCCATCGCCACAGAAATGCAACTTATCCCTATCGAATTTCCGAGTTTCATCATGAACTCCTATCTCTCCTCCTGTACTGATGGACGGCGCGGCGTGAAAAACGGCACATCCCCTCGATGCCGTATCCCGCCGCATCGTGGTGAGCCGCGGTACAGTTTCGCGCTTACGAGGACGTTCGTAAGGCCCCCATTTTGCGGCGCTCTTTCTGACCTTTCGCGTATTGCACGGCGCTGTCGACGGAGTGCGTCAGGCGGCTTGCCTCAGTACGCAGGTTGTCCAGGCTGCGCCGAAACGCCGGCGACCACAACGCCTCGGGATGGGCATCGCCAAACTGGTAAGCGCTTACCAATGAGTTGGCCATAAGCTGGGCCGACACACCGATTTTCTCGATCGTGCGCTGTTGCTCCGGGTCCACCACCCTGCGAATTGTCTCGAGCCGGCAAAGCTTATTTTCAATGCTGTTGACGTCTTCCTTCACGCGGTTCAATAGATCTGAATCGCCTCCCCACGGACCGTCATTCATGGTGAAGGTCTGCAACTGGTCGCTGCGATACAAGGCATCGTTGGCCTCGTCCTGGATGTCCTTGAAGATCCGGTTGGCTTCGCCCTTAAAGTCCCACGTGTACGACTGGGGCGTGACCTTGGGGACAACGCACGCATGCGCCTGCTCCCTGGCAGCCGAGGCGGGCGCCGCGGAAAACGCCATCGCCATCGGGACGCAACCAAGCCCCATGAGCGCTCTAAGCTTCATATAGGTACTCCTTCCTTCTCCTCCTAACGGAACCGACGTCCGGAACGGAAAGAAGTCGCATCCTGTCGGGAGCGTACGCCGTGAAACGCAGCACAGGTTCGCGCCCCATCCAGTACTCTTCTACTGGTAATTCCGCGTCTTCAGTAATAGAAAGGAAACAGAAATGAGAGTTTCGTTGAAGTCCATCGCCTTAAGTTCGGCAATCCTGTGGGGCGGAGCGATGCTATTGGTCGGCTTGATCCATATGGCCGCGCCGTCTTACGGCGCCGATTTCCTGCGCATCATGAGCTCGGTCTATCCGGGAGCCGATACAAGCCGCACTCTTGGCCGTGTGCTGCTTGGAACCGCGTATGGGTTTGTGGATGGAGGCGTCGCCGGCCTGATATTTGGCCTCTTATACGACGCTTTTAGCCGCGGCGCGCACGCAGTTTCGAAGTAACGTAGGCGCGCAAGCCTCCACTTCCACGGCGCCGGGGAACAGCCAAACCCGCCCTCCAGGCAACCTTCGGCCGCGTACCGCCGAGGCAGCGGTGTGAAATGCAATACAGGTGCGCGCCCCGGCGGGTAACCGCCTTCCGGCTTTTACGCGTCCCCCGTAAGAGCACGGGTTCCAGCAGATCCTCACCGGTCCGGGGCGGTAAGGACCGCTCACGCCCGTTCGTCAAAGCCACTGCCGATCTCCACAGCAATCGGTTGACGTGAGATGCCCGAGACTTCGCCCATTGTCAGGCCCGCGGTCAATCCGTGGATCGTAGCCGTCTCCGTGATGTTCGCCACATTCATGGAGGTGCTCGACACCACCGTAGTCAACGTCTCCTTGCCCCATATCGCGGGCAGCCTTTCCTCCAGCGTGGACGACGCCACCTGGGCTTTGACCTCCTACCTGGTAGCGAATGCCATTGTTCTTCCCATCACCGGATGGATGGCCAATTATTTCGGGCGCAAGAGGCTCCTGATCGCAGCCGTGGCCGGTTTCACAGCGGCTTCTTTTCTTTGCGGCCTGGCGCAAAGCCTGCCCATGCTGATTCTCTTTCGAACGCTCCAGGGCGCCAGTGGCGGCGCGTTGCAGCCGCTCTCCCAGGCCGTCCTCCTGGAGGCGTTTCCTCCCCAGGAGCGCGGTAAAGCAATGGCCTTCTGGGGACTCGGGATCGTAGTCGCCCCCATGCTCGGCCCCGTTCTTGGCGGCTGGCTCACGGACAATTACAGTTGGCGCTGGGTCTTCTACATCAATATCCCAATCGGCGTCGCCGGCATCGTGATGATGAACCTCTTCATCTTCGATCCGCCCTACATTCGCAGAATCGCCGGCAAAATCGACTTTTGGGGGATCGGCATGTTGGCCGTGGGAATCGGAGCGCTACAGATCCTGTTGGACAAGGGACAGGAAGACGATTGGCTGTCCTCGCGTTTCATCGCCACGCTGGGCGTCGTTTGCGCGGTGTCCCTGTTGGTCTTCCTCATTCACGAGCTGACGACCGCCCGTCCGGTGGTCGACCTTCGGGTCTTCAAAGCGCGCACCTACAGCGCCGGCGTATTCCTCATGACGGTATTGGGATTCGTACTCTACGGAAGCCTGGTGCTGCTTCCCATCTGGCTGCAAACGCTCATGGGTTACCCGGCGTTACAGGCAGGCTATGCCATGGCGCCCCGCGGACTTGGATCCTTCTTGGCCATGCCCGTCATGGGAGCTCTCATGGCGAAGGCAGACGCGCGCAAGCTCCTTTTCCTTGGCATCGCTGGCTCGGCCTTTACTCTGTTTCAGCTCTCCCGGCTGAATCTGAGCGCCGGTTATTGGGACTTCTTTTGGCCCCAGTTCATCCAGGGCGTGGCTTTAGCCTTGCTGTTCGTGCCGCTCACCACCACGACGATGGACTCCATTCCCAACGCGCAGATGGGTAACGCCACCAGCATCTTCAACCTCATGCGAAACATTGGCGGAGGCGTGGGAATCGCTGCCTCCACCACCATGGTCGCCCGCGCCGAACAGGCCAATATCAACCGGCTGGGCGAGCGCTTCAACGCTTTCAATCCGCAAGCCGGAGCGCTGATGGGAGGCCTTCGCAACACCTTCATGGCGGGTGGCTCCGGCTACGTCACGGCGTCGCGCCAAGCCTACGTCACGGTGTTCCGGATGGTTGAGGGGCAAGCCGCAATCCTGTCCTTCGTCAGAATCTTCCGTTTGCTGGCGCTCATCTTCCTGGCGGTCATTCCCGTTCTGTTGCTAATGAAGCGCCCGGCCAGAAGGCGCGTAACGGCGCCCCACTGATTGGTTGGTGGGACGGGCCTCCTGGCCTGTCTTCTTCTGCTTCGCCTTCTTCTTCTTCCCGAAGGCAGATCCGGAAGGCAGACCAGGAGGTCCGCCCCACTAACGGATCGTATAAGTCACGCATGACGCAGACGTGCGTTCAATCGCCAAGCTGGACCCCCCGCGTTTCTCCGGCGTGAGCTGGTCGGGCGGCAGCGGCGAATTCTGCTCCACCGTCAGCGCGCCATCCACCAGCCGCGCCGTCCGCTTCCACGCTCTGCCGGAAAATATCAGGCTGTCGCCGCTAGTTTCCACCTCCACGGCTCCGGCTGCGGCGAACAGCCCCTGCTCCGGCAGGAAATTCGTGTTCGAGTCCTTGGCCGTAAACTCGATCCACCGCCCGCCATCCCGCGACGAAAACACCGCCCGCGCGCGGCGCGATTCGATCACCCAGTCGGACGACCCGTCGCCATCCAAATCGGCCGTCCAGACCACGGTGCGGTCGCGCGGCAGCGCCACCACACGCATGGGCAAGTCGGTTTCCGTCCCGCCGCTCACCCGCAAACGCCAGTCGCGCAGCCCGGCCACGTCGCCCTGGGCAAAGATGCGATACGGGACCGGCCGCTCGTCCATCGCGCCCACGCTGATTTCCGTCTTGGCCGGCAAAATGTCCAGCCCGGCGCCGGACGCCTCCAGATGGTAGGTCTGAATCTCCGTGGAATTATTGCGGATCACAACCTCAAGGCTGCCGCCCTTGGGGTCGATCGGCGCCGTGGGCGGGTCCGGCGTCAATTCCGTCTGCTGGCCGAAGTGCAGCGCCATGGCCTGGGAGAGCCGGATGCTGGCGGGCCGGAAGAGTTGCAGGTGCGCGCGGCCCATCAGCAAGCCATCGGCCTGCAGCGCCAGATCGGCGTAATCGCCGTGAAGCGCATCGGCGGGAACCGCCACCTGGTATTCGATTTCATTCGGAGACTTGACCGACTTGGCAGCCGTGAAGCCCGCGGGCAGAAGAAGCCGCGACCGCGCCGCCACTTCGGGCGACGAGTATTCCGTGGCCACCGTGTTCGCGCGGCCGATCAGCAGCCGGCGGGCCTCGTTGAAGAACGCCGCGGTTTCGGGTTCCTCCATGGCGATCCCGATGCGCACGTGGTTGCCGGGCGCCGTGCTCGCCGGTATGGGCAGACGCGCGCGCAGCGCCTTATCGTCCCAATCGAACTTGGCGGGCTTGCCCGCCGCCAGGAGCGGCCCCACCGGTTCGCGCGCCAGTTGCAGAATCACTTCGCCTTGCTCAGGGGCCGCGAATTCCATGGCCAGAATCCCATTTTCGAATTCCACCGAGAGCAGTTCCTCGGTGGCATAGACAATCCTCTCATCCGGTGCGAAATTCGAGCACTCGCCGCACAGGCCGCTCGGCCCCAGAGTGGCGGCCAGCGGCAGCCAGAGCGATTCGCCCGGCGGCACGGAGACTCCCGGAATGATCAGCGTACGGTTGGCCCCCGGCATCGGCACCGCCAGGTCGTCGTGGAACGGCTGTTTGCCCGTATTGGAGATGGAGACCGCGGAGGTGGCCGCTGAAACCAGCTCCACCGCGTGGACGCCATCGGGCAGCTTGCCGCTGGCCGGTTTCGGCATTGCGACCGCATGCATCCGCGAAATGGACGGCGCCCAGCTCCGCAGCAGAGCGGCGCCGCGCCGCAGCGGTCCCACGGATACGCGTTCGTCGCCCGACAGTCCCACCGCCCCTTTGCGCACCGGCACGGCGGGGTTAGCCGCCCAACCTGCCGGATAGATGGAGTCTTCCACATCCCGCCACAGCAGCGCGCCGTGCGCTCCCGCGATGGCCTCGCGGCTCCGTACCAGGGCCGCCGGGTCGTTGGCGGAAACCACTTGGACCGGCCCCGGCGGCGCGGGCGCATCCACCGCGGCCCCGCCGCCCGCGCCGCGCCCATCGACATAAGCCACCGGACCGCCGTGCTTCACCGTCTGCGGTCCCAACAGGCGTCCGAGCTCCTCGAACCACTGCCGCTGGGCAGCGCCGCCTGGAGCCGCTCCCGCCGGCAATCCGCCATTGAGCCAGCCTGGAACCGGCCCGTACGGACGCACCCACGCGCGCAATCCCGCCCGCCTGAGCAGCTTCAGAAATCCCGCCAGGTCGCGGCGCGGGCTGGTGCGCCCCGTGAAATCGACCTCGCCCGGCCGCAGTTGGTGCCAGTTCCATGGGACAGAGAATTCCACGGTCCGTATGCCGAGGTTCTTCAGCCACACCAGCTCGCGCTCCCACAGGTTAGCCGGGTAGAGGTAATAGGGAAACTCGACCGCCTGGACGAACGGCTCCGGCGCGGGCGGGTCCGCGGCGGGCATGGCCCCCGCGGCCGCAAACGCCAACAGCAGAGCCAGCCGCCGCATCAGGGCTTCTTCGCCTTTCGCACGCGGTAGTCGGGAATCCACGGCATTTTGACTACGGTGCACATCTCGAACAGGCGCGATCGCGCGCGGCTGCCGATATGGTCCGAGAGCGTGCGGCGGTATTCCGGCTTGTCGAGCGCGGAGCGCTGCGTGAGGGTGCTGCCCGCGTCCGGATCGGGCAGGTTCGTGGTGGCGATCAACGGCTTCCGGTTATCGCAGCGGTAGGTAATGATGGAATTGATGGTGTCCTCCACCCAGTCGGTAACGCGGTTCGCGCCCAGGTCGTCGAGCAGCAGCACGGGACTTTCGAGCGCCGTACGGTAGGCTTCGCGGTCGGAGGAATTGGAAACGGGATCGTAGCCCGCCTTGATGCTGTTGAGCAGGGTCTGATAATTGCAGTAGAGGGCCTCGAATCCCTTGCCTACAATCCTGCGGAGGGCCGCCACGGCCAGGTGCGTCTTGCCGGTTCCGGTTTCCCCCACCAGCAGCAGGCCGGGACGGGGTCCCAGCGGAAATTCGTCGGCGTAGCTCCTCACGGCGTTCACCACGCGCCGTAGTTCGGTTGCTCCGGGGTCGAACTCGCCGGGAGGCGCCTCGAAGTTATCGAACGACGAATTGCGATAGAGCGGAGGAATCTGCGCGCGCTCTTCCAGGCGCGAAGCATAACCCTCGGCGCGGCAAGCGCAAGGCTCGGCCCCGGAGATGTTGGCGCGCTCGATGATCGTCCAGCCGGCGCCTCCGCACTTCGGACAAACGGTTTGAGAGGCCATTGCCTCCATTATCGGTCAGACGAGGGGAAGGGGACGCCGGTTCCCTATTCGCGGGCGCGGACCCGGACCAGGCGTTCGCGCAGAATCGGGGAAAGACCGGATTCCACCTCAGGCGCAATCAGACCCGCTTCGTCCAGGTCCTTGAGGTGCGCTTCGTCCTTGGCGCGAAAGCTGGTGAGCTTCATCCGGATCAAGTCCGCTAGCGGAGCCAGCCGAAGCTGCCGGATTCTTCGACACGGTCCCAATTCGGGAGCGGCTTCCGGGTATTCCGGGCGCACTTTCTCGCCCGTGAAGATCAGGTGCACTGCGCGCCGGGCCGAAGGCTGGCCGGACGGCATCAGGATATCCAGCCCGGCCACATGGCGGTACTCGAGTCCGAACGGCTTCACGGCTTCGGCAATTTGCCGGAGGTCCTCGCGCCGGACGGCGATATCGATGTCGCGGGTCAGGCGGCCGGCATCCGGCTCGCGCTCTTCCACGTAGAGATAAACCGCCAGGCCGCCCACGATCCGGTATTCCAGGCCCGCGGAAGAGAAGGCCTCCTCCACGCGCTCCGCTAAGTCGAATATTCGATCCACGCGCTTCTCGAAGAACGTATTGACGAAAACCGCCACGGCGCCGCCTTCCCGTATTATCCCACCCGGAAACGGGTCGCCCCGTGGTACAGTTCTGAATAATATGGCATCCAAAAGCGTCAACAAAGTCATTCTGCTTGGGCGCCTCGGCAAAGATGCCGAGACCAAGTTCACCCCCAGCGGACTTTCGGTTTCCAAGTTCAGCCTGGCCACCAACCACTCCACCAAAGACCAGGCAACCGGCGAATGGAAAGAGATCACGGATTGGCACAATATCGTCGTCTGGCGCACGGAGCACGTCGCCAATTTCCTGCTCAAAGGCAAGCAGGTCTACCTCGAAGGCCGTCTGGAAACCCGCAATTATGAAGACAAAGATGGGCAGAAGAAATACTTCACCGAAGTGATTTGCGAAGCCCAGAATCTTGTCCTGTTGGGCGGTGGTCCGCGCGAGGGAGCCTCCGAAGGCGGCGAGTACGCGCCGCCCCAATCGCAGCCGGTTTCCATGCCGCGATCCGCGCCCCGTCCCCAGGCGGCGCCCGCCCAGGCCCCGCCCGAGGAGTTCAACCAGGCGATCTCGGACGACGACGTGCCGTTCTAGGATAACGGAGCGGCTCCCTCTGTCGCCCCTGCGACGTGTTACCGGTAGAGGCATGGTCCGATCCGCGCTCTCGCTGCTTTCGCCGGAACAAATGCGCGGGATCGTCGATCCGAGACGGCTGCTCTTCGCCGCGTTGGTTGTGGCCGTCTGCGCTCTTGGGGTGTTTGTCAGCGGTTCTTTAGTTTTCGGCGCGGGTCAGGGAGGCATGGACTTCAACCAGTTCTATGCCGCGAGCCGTCTGGCCGGAACAGGCCATCTCTACGATTCGAACGCCCTCGGCGCGCTGGAGGCAGAAAATGGTCCGCGCATCCACAGCGGCCGGTTGCCGATTGTCTCTTACGGTCTCCGGTCAATTAGCTGGATGCCTTTCCATGTGGCGCTCCGTGTGTGGCAGGCCGCAAGTATTGCGGCGTTGCTCGTTGTCTGCGCCGTCTGGCCAGGCGCAAGCCGGCTCGGCCTGCTGATTGCATTCTCCTGGTCTGCGCCTGCGATCTACCTCATCGGCCTGGGCCAGGACGTGGCCTTTTGGCTGCTATTCTTTGCTCTCGGAGTCGTCTTGCTGGACCGTGGTTATGCGCGACTGGCGGGCATCGCCTTTGCCTTGTGCCTCTGCAAGTATCACCTGGCCGTGGGAATTCCGGTCATGCTCATCTCCCAGAAGCGTTGGAAGACCCTGATGACGGGTGGGCTGGCGACGCTGGCCCTGCTCGCCGCCAGCTTCGGCGTCGCCGGGTTGTCCTGGCCGCTTGGTTATCTGCGCACCCTTTCGTCCGGAGACTTTTCGCCCGGGACCGAACGGATGCCCAACCTGCGCGGGCTGGCGTCCTGGTCGCCACACTCGACCGTGGTTGAACTTGTCGCCGCGGCAGGCGTGATTCTGCTGCTGTGGCTTGCTTGCCGCCGCATGTCTGCCGGCGCGGCCGGAGCGGCGGCGGCCGCTTGCGGGTTGATTCTAGGTCACCACGGCTATCTTGAAGACTGTACGCTTCTAATCCCTCTTGTAGTCCTGACCGTCCAATCGCGGCGGGCGGACATGTGGCTACGGGTTTTGGGGATCGTTCTCCTGACGCCGGTGTTCACTTTCCTGCTCCTCACGGGCGCGCCGTACTGGGGACAAGCAATGCTGATCGGGTTCGTAACGCTGACTCTGATTCGAGCGCCGGTTCAGTTTCAGACCGCGGGTTGCTGGTAGGAAACGTCCGAGGACAGTCCGGCGGCGTCCGTGTGAGTCTGGAGCCCGTCGAGCGATTCCAGCACGCGTTCGAGCAGAGTATCGGTCTGCGAGACCGTGGACCTCAAAATCTCGATGGAATGCGCCTGGGTGGTGAGGCGCTCATCGAGCGAAGACATGGTCTTGGTGAGAAGTTGCTCGACGGCGGAGGTGAGTTGCGCCACCGAAGGAACCTCCGCCAGTCTGGCCGCGTGTTCGTCCAGCCGTGCCTCGATCTGTTTGTGGACGATGGCGTTGGCCGATTCCTGCGCAGCCAGGCGGTTGTCCAGATCGGCGAGCGAACGCTTCAACTCGCCGGCCGCCGCCGGGTCCAACCCTCCGCGTTCGCGCCGGGATAGGGTGAGCGTGCCGGCCGCGACCCCCACCAGAAAGATCGCCACGCGCGGTACATACTTAAGAGCCCGTTCCATGTTGACCCTCCTAATATAGCGCCAGCGGAATCCTTCGCAAGTCCTATGGCCCGGTAACATAAGTACTGGGTACGTACGGCTATTGCGCCGCCCCGATGAAACTGGCATCCTGACTAAGAATTGTCCGTACAACTAGGAGACATCTGGTTGAGTTACGCCACGGGACCGGACCCCGCATAACAAAGGAGTCTCTCATCCTTTTATCTTTTGAAAGCGAACTGGGTCGTACGACCTGGCTGAGCGCCCGCGCCCGCTTCGCGCTGGTCCAGGGAGAAAGTCTGCTCCGCCTCCAGCGCGAACTTCTCCAACACTACTTTCGTCTCGAAAAGGCGGAGCGGCGGCTCGCCCGGCAGGTCCGTAAAGGTGGGAACGGCGGCCTTGCGCTACACCAGGTGGAACTGGAGCGCCAGAGGCTCGGCCGGGATCTGCACACGGGCGTCGGCCAACTGCTGACGGCGATTCGCCTGCAGATCGAATCCGTCGAGATGCAGCTCCCCGACGCGCCGCCACAGGTGCTGCAGACGCTGCAACGGATTTGCACGCTGGCCCGCAACGCCCTGGACCAGGTTCGCGCGCTCTCCTACCGTCTGCATCCTCCCGAATGGCAGCGACTGACGCTGGGCGAAGCCCTGCGCCAGCTTTGGGACCTGAGCGGCATTCCCGAAAGGTTCGATGCGTCGCTGCGCATTGAACCGCTGCCGCTCGATCCCGGCCTGGAATTGAAAATCCTCACCTACCGCACGGCCCAGGAAGCGTTCTCGAATCTCGCGCAACACGCCAAGGCCACGCGGGTCGAAGCCAGCCTGGAAATCCGCGAGGGCAGCCTGGTACTGTCGGTCAGCGACAACGGCGCGGGATTCGACGCGGCCAGACTCTTGGGGGCTCCGGCGAGCCTGACCTCGGGAATCGGACTGCGCTCCATCCGCGAGCAAGCCGCCGGGTTGGGCGGGCGAATCGATATCCGCAGCGGACCGGCAGGCACTACACTGGAGCTTGCGGCGCCTTATCCTCGCGCGTGACGCGCGAGATCGGGCGGTGAAGGGGGAGGATGCAGGAATTGCAGCCAACGACGGTGGTTCTGGCGGACGACCATGGGATTGTGCGCGAGGGCTTCGCGGCGCTCTGTGTGGCAAACGGCATGCGCGTTCTGGCCGAATGCGCCGACGGCCCATCGGCGGTGGAAACCGTCTCCGCGCTCCATCCGGATTTCGCCATTCTGGACCTGCACATGCCTGGAATGACCGGCATCGAGGTGGTCCGTAAACTGCGCGCGGCCGGCTGTCCCTCCCGGATCGTCATCCTGTCGATCAGCCGGGAAGAGAACACGGTTCTCGAAGCGTTGCGGGCCGGCGCGGATGGGTACCTGCTGAAGGACGGCCCCGGGCGTCACCTGATGGATGCCATGAGCTTCATACGCGATGGCGGGGTCTACGTCTCGCCGCTGCTGCGCGGGGCGGGGCTGTTCACGCGGGCGGAAAAGGACGCCGCCGAAGACCCCGTACGCTCCCTCAGCGCGCGCGAGATGGAGGTCTTCTCCTACCTGGTGAACGGTCTGCGTCCGAAAGATATCGCCGAGCTGCTGGAGATCAGTCCCAAGACGGTCGATACCTACCGGGCGAGCCTGATGCGCAAGCTGAATGTCCACGACCTGGTAGGCCTGGTCAAGTTCGCCATCGAGCATAACCTGACCAGCACGTCGGATCTGCGGGATTCGCGCTAAGCGCACGCTTTCTTTGACGCGGAGACGGGCCCGCAAGGGCAGCGGGCGCCCCGACGCGGAGAAAGCGGTAATGTTCGCTCCGCGTCTCTGCGTCTCCGCGTCAAGCCCTTCTACTTCAGGATCTGGAAGAGGTTGCTGTAGTCGTCGGTCCAAAGCCTCACCTTGCGCGTGGCTTCGGAGGGTTTGGACGCATCCACAATCATCGGGTCGAACTCGTACGGCGGCGTGTTCACCAGCACCCAGGTGGCGGCGAATACGTCTTGCGACGTGTCGTCATCGGTATCCACCGTGCGCGCCACCTTGCCCAGCGCCAGGCCTTCGCCCAGCACCACCGGCTCCAGGTCCAGATAGCGGTTCGAGATGTGTACGGCCAGGATTCCGTCCGGCTTCAGGTGGTGGAAGAAGAGCTTCATGGCCTCAAAGGTGAGCAGGTGCACCGGAATCGAGTCGCTCGAAAACGCGTCCACGGCCAGCACGTCGAAATTCTCCGGCTGCTCGCGCTCTAGCGAGAGGCGCGCGTCGCCCATGGCCACGTCATGCTTGGCCTGGCAATAGCGCAGGAACGTGAACTGTGGGACCGCCGTGGGCGATTCCGGTTCACTCATGTGCAGGACCAGCGGGTTGATCTCGTAAACGCGGTAGTAATCGCCTGGCCGACCGTAGGCAGTGGTGGTTCCGGTCCCCAGCCCGATAGATCCCACGCGGATGGGGCCGGTCTTCTCCTTCGATCGAATCGCCAGGCCAATCCCGGTATTCGGGCCGTAGTAAGTGGTGGGCAGCATCTGCCGCGCGGGGTTGAGATATTGCTCGCCGTGGTTGATGGTGCCGTGAGTCAGCCCGCGGGTGGCGGTAATGTCCGTGAACGGGCCCGAGTCGTGGACCTTCAATGCGCCGTAAAAGTTCCGGACCATCAGACGATTTCCGCTGTTGGCCTCGCGCATCTGGAAGCCCACATAACCGGCCAGCAGCAGCGCCGCCATCTCCGCGCCGAACGCTCCCCATCCTCCCCATTTGCGCGCCCAGCGCAGCTTCGGGTCGGCCCGCAGGATCGCCAGCGCCAGCACCGCAGCCAGGACGAGCACTACCGCCAGGAAGGCTTGATCGGCAGTGTCCGAAGAGTCCCACCCCTTGCGCAGCCAGCCGGCCACACCGTTGGCCCACGCGACGAACACTTCGCGCCGCTCATATCCGAAGCAGCCACCCAGGAAAAGCGCTGTCACGCCGAGCAGGAATCGCGGGGCGGGCAGCAGTTCGCTGAGCCATTCCGGGTCCGGATAAGTCCGCAGGACGATAATCGCCAGCGCCGCGCAGAGCACCATGCCGATGGGCAGCTCGTACAGCGCGTTCAACATCTGCGGCGCCACCAGACCCACCAGCACGCCGCCCAGCGCGCCGCCGGCCGAAATCATCAGATAGAAGTGCGTCAGGTAGCGCGGGTGCGGCTTCAAACGCGTCAGTTCCCCGTGGCACACCATGCAGCAGGTGAACAGGCCCATGAGGAAGAGCGGAACGGCCACTTTGATGGGCAGATTGGCGGAATTGTCCGAGAACATGGAGTACGCCATGCAGCCCAGCGCCACCGCCAGCAATTGTAGGTACGGGTTGCGCCGGTACCAGCCGCCGCTTTCGAAGCACAGAATAAACGAGAGCAGATAAACGCTCAGGGGGAGAACCCAGAGAAACGGAATGGCGGCGATGTTCTGCGAGAGGTGGTTGGTGATGGCCAGCAGCAGCGCCGACGCGCAGGCCGGCAGCAGCAGCCAGAGGGCGTAAAGGCGCGGACCGGGGTGGCCGGCATCCTCATCCGCTTCCGTTGGTTCCTCCACCGGCGCATTGCCGGACCGGAAGGCCACGAACCCGCACAGCAGCGCGAACACCACGTAGGAGATGGACCATATAGTGGCCTGGTTGTGCGTGCCGAACACCGGCTCGAAGAGCACCGGGTAACTGAGCAGCGCAAACATGGAGCCGGCGTTGGACAGGGCGTAGAGGCGGTAGGGCATGGCGCCCTGATATCGCCGCGCGTACCACGCCTGCAGCAGCGGCCCGGTGGTGGCCAGCAGGAAGTATGGCAGACCGACCGTCACCGCCAGCAGACCTAGAATGCGGAACAGCGGATCGCTCGGGTCGGAGGGCTTCCACGAAGCGTTCGGGTAGATGGGAAGGGCCGCCAGGCTCACCAGCAGGAGCAACCCGTGCGTCAGCATTTGCGCGCGCGGCTTGAGGTAGCGCACCAGGGCGTGCGAATAGAGGTAGCCCGCGAGCAGCGCCAACTGGAAGAACAGGAGGCAGGTGGTCCACACCGCCGCCGAGCCGCCAAACCAGGGAAGGATGATCTTGGCGATCACGGGTTCCACCTGAAAGAGCAAAAAGGCGCTCACCAGAATCGTAATGGCGTAAAGAAACATGATGAATTCCGCTTTCGGACGGCTACTTGTACGCCGCCACTCCCGTGACCTTTTCCCCAATTACCAAGGCGTGTATGTGATCCGTCCCCTCGTACGTCTTGACGGTCTCCAGGTTGCAGAGGTGACGCATGATGGGGTATTCGTCCGTAATCCCGTTGGCGCCCAGCAGGTCGCGGCTGAGGCGCGCGCATTCCAGGGCCATGGCGGCATTGTTGCGCTTGAGCATGGAAATCTGGGCAGGCTCCAGCTTGCCCTGGTCCTTGAGCCGGCCGGCGTGCACGGCGAGCAACTGCGCCTTAGTGATTTCGGTGATCATCCAGGCCAGCTTCTCCTGGACCAGTTGGTGGGAGGCGATGGGCCGGCCATCGAACTGCTTGCGGGCGACGGAATAGGCGCGCGCGGTTTCGTAGCAGTCCATGGCCGCGCCAATCACGCCCCAGCCAATGCCGTAGCGCGCCTGGGATAGACAAGCAAGCGCCGCCTTGAGGCCTTTGGCGCCCGGCAAGCGGTCCGCTTCCTTCACGCGGCACTCGGCGAAGGAGAGGCTGGAGGTGACCGAAGCCCGCATGGACCATTTCCCGTGAATATCGGAGACGGTATAGCCGGGCGTGCCGCGCTCCACCAGGAAGCCCAGGATGCCCTCGGGGGTGCGCGCCCAGACCACCGCCACGTCGGCGATGCCGCCATTGGTGATCCAGGTTTTCTCGCCATCGATCGACCAGCCATCGCCGTCGCGCCGCGCGGTGGCGCGCATGCCGGCCGGATTAGAGCCGAAATCCGGCTCCGTCAATCCGAAGCAGCCCACCGCCTGGCCGCTCTGCAAGCGCGGCAACCACTTGTTCTTCTGGGCATCCGAGCCGTAGGTGAAGATGGGGTACATGACCAGCGCGCCCTGCACCGAAACGAAGCTGCGCACGCCTGAATCGGCGCGCTCCAGCTCCTGCATGATCAGCCCGTACTCCACGGCGCTCATACCGGCGCAGCCGTAGCCTTCCAGGTTGGCGCCCAGGAACCCCAATTCCGCCATCTCCGGGATCAATTCGGAGGGGAAGCGCGCCTCGCGGTAGCAATCGCGGAGCAGCGGCGCGATTCGCTCATCGGCGAAGCGCCGGGCCGTCTGCCGCACCATCAGTTCCTGTTCGCCGAAAAGCGAATCGACGCAGAAATAGTCCACGCCCCGAAATGCCATTTGTCTGTAGGACTATTGAAACACGAAACGGGCCGCCAAACATCAGGCATGTTATATATTCGATTCATGTTGAAGAACCGCTCCGTGCCGACGAACGTCATCCTACCGCATCTCACGTATCGAAGCGTGGCCGAGGCGCTGGCCTGGCTGACGCGCTCGTTCGGTTTCACCGAGCACTTCCGTTATGGCGAATCCGGGGACCAGGTTGCCGGCGCGCAGATGCATCTAGGCGATGCCTGGATCATGCTGAACAGCGCGCGGCCGGGGAGCGCCAGTCCCGCGCAGATCGGCTGCGAAACGCAGAGCTTGACGGTGTTCGTCGAGGATGTAGAGGCGCAGTATGAAAGGGCAAAATTGGCGGGCGCCAGGATCGTGGAGGAACTGCATGAGACCGAGTATGGCGAACTGCAATTCGGCGTCCTGGACGTGGAAGGCCATCATTGGCTGTTCTCGCGGCATGCGCGGGACGTGAGCCCGGAGGAATGGGGGGCGAGGGTAGCGGAAGGGTGAAGGGGGCGCTGCCTAGAGCGAGGCGGCTATACTGGAGGAAGGGTGAAACGTCCGAGTGCGTTTCGAGTGGAATGCCCAAAAGGCCGCCGCGAATCTTCGGAAACATGGCGTCTCATTTGACGAGGCTGCGAGCGTGTTCTACGATCCCCTGTCGGCGACAGGCGACGACCCTGATCATTCGGCCGACGAACGGCGTTTCGTGACGTTTGGCATGTCGTCCTCAGGGCAGTTGCTTTTGGTCGCCCACACCGTGCATGACGAGACGATTCGAATCATCACCGCACGCCCCGCAACGAGGGCGGAGAGGGGTATCTATGAGGAAGGCTAAGACGGTGGCCGCGGACGAACTCCGCTCCGAATATAAGCGCTCGGATTTCGGGACGCTGGTCCGCGGGAATTACGTCGAGCGGCTTCGAGCGAGTTCGAACGTTGTCGTCATTGACCCGGACGTCGCCGAACTGTTTCCCAATGCGGCAGCGGTCAACGCTGCGTTGCGTTCCCTGGCGGATATTGCCAAACGCGCCGGCTCGCGACGGAGCTAGTGGCGCTGGCTTCACGGCCCCTTAAGTTCCGTGTCGAGCCGCGACGCCGTTTGCGTGCATGTGTCAGTTGTCCGTCGGCTTTTCCTCGATGTGGTCGATGACCAGAACCGGCTCCGGTCGCTTGTGTTCTTCCAACTTCAACCCGAGCTTCTCGATCGCCTCGGGGAAGGACATCGAGCCCGTTGGTTCTGAGGCTTGCCCGTCGGAAGTGGGACCCGTCCCGTCGCGGGCCAGCGGGAACCGCGCCCTAAGGCCCGCCATGGCGTCGTATTCGATGGTGAAATCCCACGCCCCCTCGATGCCGGTGCCGTCCTGCACGGGATAGTAGATATCGTTGTCGTACGCCTGGATCTGCTCCGCGAACTGCGCCATGGTCATGTTCCGGCAAACCAGTTGGACTATGAAGCCCTGCCCCTGCGACGGTTGATTCTGGCGCGTACATCCGGTCCGGTTCGCGGGATCGGCTTTGGTGAGTCTCGGCTTCGCCGCCACGAGCGTGTAGGCGTCCATGGGACGGTCTTCGTAATGGACCGCCATCTTGTAACGGTCGATCAAAAGTGAGCGCAGCATCGTGTTGAGAATGTCTCTGGCCTGCGCGTTTCGTTGCGGGTCCGGGGCGATGCCCGGCGGCGCCTTGGCCACGATGCTGATGTTGTATTTCGTCGTCGAACCATCCGTCAGCCATTTCGGCGCTCCGGCCGGTTGCCAGAAGTTCGCCAGGTTCCACGCTTGCGCGATCAGAATGGCCAGACCCACACAAGTCGCCGTCACCCTGCCGCCGGATTCGAAGCGGAGAGACCCCGAGAAATTGTCGTGGCAGGGCCACTCGATCGCCGCCACGTCGAACTGCGGCGGGGGTAGCGGAGGCAGGGCCGCCGCCACGCCGGGCGGGTTCGGCGAAGGCTGCTCGTTCACGCTCTCCACCGCCAAGACCGGCTGCGGAACTTTTCCCAATTCGAGCTTGAGTCCGAGCTTGTCCGCCGCTTCGAGGACGCCGGAGTCCGCGGGGCCGGGGGCGTTCGCCATCCGCATGGCGTATTGGAAATCGATATCCCAACCCCCTTCAAGGCGGGTCGCATCCACTACCGCAAGATTCCCCGACACCATTTGGTGAAGCGTCTGCGCAAACGCCTCCATCGTTACGTTGCGGCATTGCATGTTCCCAAACCGGATCGGCCCGTCAAGCGTCGGGCGCATGTACTGGCATCCCGCGGTATTCGAGCCGCCTGCCGCGGGTCTCAGCTTCAGTTCGCGCGTGCCCTTCGAGAGCACGTACCCCGGCACGTCGCGCGTGTCCATTTTGACGGCCAGGTGGAAGCGGTCCTCAAGCAGCGTCTGGAGCATCACCCTCAACGCTCCGGGACGGGTTCCAGGCTTGGTCTTGGCGACGATTTCGAAGCGGTCGTAGTCGAGCCAACTCGGCCCTCCGTAGACTTTGTCGGCGTCCACGTTGTACGCCGTCTGGATCAAGTCGAGCATGGTGGCGCGGTGCAACTCGTAACGGTCGCCGATGAGGAAGCCGCCCTGCATCGTGTGCGTCCTGTTCTTCACCCAATCGGCGCGAGGGCTGACATGGACGTCGGCGATGTCAAAAGCGGGCTTATTCGCGCCCGGCTGGCATAACGCCGCCCCTGAGAGAAAGAAGACGAAGCTTACGCCCGCGATCGCTCGCATCGCGTTGCCGACCTCCTTGGGCTGGGCCAATCCACCTGCGATTATAACCCTGGCAACGGCGAGACGATAGCGGGGTGAAGGGGGCGCCGATGGCGTGCATGTATCACCATTTTGGTGCATAATGGTGGGATGAGGACGGCACGGAAGTTTATTCGCCAGAGCATCAGCCTTCCTATTGGGGTTGCCGCGCAGGTCCGTTCGATGGCGAAGACTCGGCGGCTCAGCGCAAACCGGCTGCTGGTGGAACTTATCGAGGATGGAATGGAGGCGCAGAAGCGAAAGCAGCAGCAGTTCTTCGAGCTGGCGGAACGCTTTCGCGGCGCTGAAGATCCGGAAGAAGCGAAGCGGTTGGGGGATGAGCTCGGGCGCATGGTATTTGGCGGCTGATGCCTAAGATTGCGACGTGGGACGATCTACCCACGGCGGTGCGGCAGCATCTGGTGGAGCGGATGCGCGATCGGTCGATCGGCATAGCGGATCTCAACCAACTTCGTCTCTGGATCGAATCCGGACCGGACGTTCCGGATGGGGATTGGTACAAGGACTTCGGCTCCTTCAGGATCTGAGGCCAAGGGCCGTATCCCAAGACATTCCTGATTCGCGGACAGGCCGCTAAGGGCGTATCGGTTTGATACGGCGGTAGGGAAGAATGGGGAGAATTTGAATCGCACCAATGAGGCAAGTTGCGTTTGCGACAAGAATGCCGAACACTGAAGGCATGGTATCGCGCCGTGGGTTCCCGAGGGCCTTGGCCGCTGTTGCGCTCGTAGCCATGCTCGCGGTTGGCGCAGTGGCGCAGCAGGCACCCCGGCGACTCATCACGTATTGTTACGGCGATGCCATGCAGTTCTGGTTGGGCGAGGCCGCCATTCAGGCAGGCGTGCCGGGAGGTAATGGAATTACCGTGCGGCTCGACCCAGCACAGGGGCAATTCTCCGTCCTTCGCCGCACTCAAACGCTCTTTACATTCGCCGTTAAAGACCTCTCGTCAAATGCTCTGATCCTTTGGTCGCCAGACCGCCGCGCATTCGCCCTAACTTACAGCGATGGCGGAGCGATTGGCGGCTTCCATGTGCGAGTGTTCCAAATGCAAGGCGATAAGGTGACGGAGGTCTCTGGATCCATACAGCCAGCCGTGGATTCCTTCAAGGCGAGCCACTACTGCAAGAGCCGCGGAAACAACGTCAGCGCGATCAAGTGGGTTCATGACTCCAAGCACCTCATGCTGATGACAGAGGTGTATCCAGCTGGGGACTGCGGGCCGGACCAGGGCCACGCTGAAGGCTATCTGGTGACGGTGCCAGATGGCAAGATCGAGCGTCACTTGACACTGGATCAGCTCAAGAGCTTCCCCGGAATCTGCCTCGAAAACGATGAGGTTCGCTGATCGCGGCTCGCAACCCCGACCTGCCACGCGCGCCCCGCCATCGGCATCTCGGAGAATTTGGCCGACTGCGCTAAAATCAACCTATACCGTAACTTCCGCGTCCGGCGGCTGTTGCGAGCGTTCCCCATGGCCACAGAGACAATTACCCGCGCTTTGGAATTCCGCGACCGGCTTTCGAGCCACGTCCTGGTGGGCGATGGCGCCATGGGCACCATGCTTTACTCGCGCGGCGTGTTCATCAACCGCTGTTATGACGAGCTGAGCCTCTCGTCTCCGGACCTGGTCCGGCAGATCCACCAGGAATATGTCAAGGCGGGCGCGGAGATTCTGGAGACGAACACGTTCGGCGCCAACAGCGTGCGGCTGGCGTCTTTCGGCTTCGCGGACAAATTGCGCGACATCAATCGCGCGGCCGTGCGGTTGGCGCGCGAAGCGTCGCACGGCGGCCCGTTCGTGGCGGGGGCGGTGGGACCGCTGGGCGTCCACATACAGCCGCTGGGGCGCATGTCGTTCGCGGAAGCGCGCGCGGCCTTTCGCGAGCAAATCGAAGTGCTGGTGGAGTCCGGCGTCGATTTGCTGATTCTCGAGACCTTCACCAACCTGGACGAGCTGCGCGAGGCGGTCGCGGCGGCGCGCGAGGCGGGCGGAGACGAGCTGCCGGTGATCGCTCACGTCACCATCGACGATTCGGGCAATCTGCCGGCCGGTGGCGCGGATACCGAGACGTTTACGCGCACCATGGATTCCTGGCCGGTGGATGCCATCGGCATCAACTGTTCGGTGGGGCCCAAGGCCACTCTGGAGACCATCGAGCGCATGATGCAGTTCTCCGGCAAGCCCATGAGCGCCATGCCGAATGCGGGCTTGCCGCAGCGCGTGGAGGGCCGCAACATCTACATGTGCTCGCCGGAATACATGGCGCAATACGCGCGGCGCCTGTTGTGGGCGGGCGTGAAAATCGTGGGCGGCTGCTGCGGCACCACGCCCGATCACATACGGCTGATCCGCTCGGAAACGCGCTCCCTGCAGCCCGAGCAGAAGAGGCTGACCGTTACCGTGGAGGAGCCCGAGGTCAAGGCGCGCGCGCTTGCGCCCACGGCCATGGCCGCGAAATCCAAGCTCGGCGCCAAGCTGGCGGCGGGCAAGTTCGTGGCATTCGTGGAAATCCTGCCGCCGCGCGGCGTGGACGCTTCGCGCGAAATTGCCGGCGCGCGGCTTTGCGCGGAGCACGGCATCGATTGCATCAACGTGCCGGACGGCCCTCGCGCCAGCGCGCGCATGAGCGCCCAGGCGGCCTGCCAGTTGATCCAGCGCGAGGCCGGCATCGAGGCCATCAATCACTTCTGCTGCCGCGACCGCAACATTCTGGGCATCCAGTCCGAGTTGCTGGGCGCGCACACGGTGGGCGTGCGCAACCTGCTGTGCATCACGGGCGATCCGCCGCGCATGGGAACTTATCCGGACGCCACGGCGGTGTTCGACGTGGATGCCATCGGGCTGGTGGGCATTGTCCACAACCTGAATCACGGACTGGATATCGGCGGCAACCCGATGGGATCGCAAACCGCGCTGCTGATTGGCGTGGGCGCCAACCCCGGGGCGTTGAACATGGACGAGGAAATCCGCCGGTTTGAGTGGAAGGTGGCGGCCGGCGCGGAATACGCCATCACCCAGCCGGTTTTCGACCTGAACCTGCTCGAAGCCTTCCTGCGGCGCACGGAGGGGGTTAGAATTCCGGTGATGTGCGGCATCTGGCCGCTCACCAGCTTCCGCAATGCCGAATTCATGGTGAATGAGCTGCGCGTGCCGGTGCCGGAAGAGTACATGGAGCGGATGCGCCGAGTGGATAACGCCGAGAAAGCGCGGGAGGAAGGCGTGGCCATCGCTCGCGAAATGGTGGCGCGCGTGCGTAATATGGTGCAGGGAGTCCAATTGAGCGCGCCGTTCGGCCGTTACCAGATGGCCCTGGACGTCGCGGAGGCCATGGGAGAGCGCTGAAAAATCGAAATGGCTACCGATTTGGTTGAAATCGACGCGGATGAGCCTCAGGCGGAAGTCCTGGAGCGAGCGGCGGCCGCGTTGCGGCGCGGCAAGGTGCTGGCCATCCCGACGGACGCGCTGTATGCCCTGGTGGCAGACCCCTTCAACTTGCGCGCCGTGACGCAGGTGTTTCAGACCAAGGGCCGCGAGACGCAGCGCTCGCTGCCCATTCTGGTGAACGACCTCATGATGGCGGAGGACCTGGCGGGCGAGTTGACCACCCGCTTCTACCTGCTGGCGCGGCGCTTTTGGCCGGGACCGCTCACTATCATCGTTCCGGCGTCCGCGAAGGTTCCGCTGAAGGTCACGGGCAACACCGGACGGCTGGCCGTGCGGCAACCGCGCTCGAAGATTGCGTGCCAGTTGCTCGCCATGCTGAACCAGCCGCTGATCGCCACCAGCGCCAACCTCTCCGGCAGTCCCACCTGCCGCAGCGGCATCGAGGTTTTCGGCACGATGGATGGACGCGTGGACCTGGTGCTCGATTCGGGCGCCTGCTCCGGTCCCGGCGCCACCACCATCGATATCACGGAGCCCTATTGGCGAGTGATCAAGCCCGGCGCCGTGGAGGAAAAAGAACTGGCCGAGTGTCTCAGCCAGTCCTGACGTGGCGCCGCTCGGGCCTTACCAAACGCGGCAGGCGTTGGCGCTGACCATGGGGGCCGTGGCCTGGCACGAAAAGGCCTTCTGAAATTCGGGCATGTTCTGGACCGTTCCGATGGTGCGGAAGCGGCCGGGGGAGTGCGGATCTGTCATGGCGCGGTTCCTGGCCTCCTGCGGCGCCATATTCTCACACCAGACCTGCGCGAAGCCCAGGAACAGCCGTTGTTCGGGCGTGAAGCCGTCGATCTTCTCGCTCTTGCCCTTCAAGGCCTCTTGCAAAGCCATGTAGGCGATGCGCATACCGCCGTTGTCCGCGGTGTTTTCGCCCAGCGTGAGGCGGCCGTTGAGGTTGACGCCTGCAACCGGGGAGAAGTTGGAATACTCGTCGGCCACGCAGGCCACGCGCTTTTCGAACTCGGCGCCGTCCTGCGGGGTCCACCAGTCGCGCAGGTTGCCGTCGCCATCGTATTTGCGGCCCTGGTCGTCGAAGCCGTGAGTCATCTCATGCCCGATGACCACGCCGATCGCTCCATAATTCACGGCCAGATCGCGCTTCGGGTCGAAGAAGGGAAGCTGCAGGATGCCCGCCGGGAAATTGATGCTGTTGCTGCTGGGTTCGTAGAACGCGTTCACGGTGGGAGTAGTCATGCTCCACTCGGTCTTGTCCGTGGGTTTGCCGATCTTCCCCATGCGGTGGGCGTACATAGCCTCGGCGGCCCGCCGAGTGTTTCCGAAATAATCGTCGCGCGCCACGGTCACGGCGGAATAGTCGCGCCACTTCTTCGGGTAGCCGACGTTGTTGGTAATCGCCTGCAGCTTGACCAGCGCGGCTTTCTTGGTGTCAGCGCTCATCCAGGGAAGTCCCTGGATGTCCTGGCCCATGGTCTTCTCGAGCCCTTCGACCAGGTCGGTGATCTGGGTCTTGGCGTCGGGACCGAAGGCGGTTTCGATGTACTTCTGGCCGAGCAGGTCGCCCAGCGCGCTATCCGTCGCGGCGGCGCAGCGAATCTCGCGCGGGCGCGGTTCCTGGGCGCCGGCCAGGTAGCGTTGCCAGAAATCGAAGTTCTCCTTTTCAAACGGCGCGGCCAGGGTGGGAGCGGCGCTGTGCAGCAGGTGGAAGGCAAAGTAGGCCTGGCCGGACTCGAGGCCCAGGCCGGGGAGCGTCCCCATCACCTGCTTCACGAAGTCCTGCTGACTGACGTTGAGGGAGTCGAAGGGCGGGGCGCCGGTGGCCTTGAAGTAAGCCTCCCAGGGAAAAACGGGGTCCAGCGCCTCCAGTTCCTGCCGGGTCATCATGTGGTACGTCTTGTTGGGGTCGCGCATACTGACGCGGTCCATGGAGGCCTTGGCGATGAGGGTTTCGCAATCGAGGACCATCTTCGCCTTAACCGCGGCCGCCTCGGGAGCGTCGCCGGCCAGGACGAACATATTGGTGACATGCTGCACATAGTGCTGGCGGATCTCGACGGACTTGGCGTCGTCCTTGAGGTAGTAATCGCGGTCGGGAAGGGAAAGCCCGCCCTGGCTCAGCCCGGCGATGGTGCGGTTGGAGTCTTTCGCATCGGGGCGCGCGCTGAACGCGAACAGCAGCGGGATGCCCTGGCGGTGCAGGGCGGCGACCTCATTTACCACGTCTTGCGCGTCACGCATGGCGTAGATGCGGTCGAGTTCCGGCTTGATGGGCGCGATGCCTTGCTTGTCGATGGCCGCGGTATCCATGCAACTGGCGTAGTAATCGCCGATTTTCTGTTCGATCTCGCTGCGTCCCGGCCGGGGTGACGCGGCGGCTTGCAGGATGTCGAGTTCCGCCTTCTCATTGCGGTCCTGCAATTCCGCGAACCGTCCGTAGCGGGCGCGGTCCGCCGGCAGCGGATGCGCGGCAATCCAGTTTCCGCAGGCGTACTGATAGAAATCGGTACACGGGTCGGCCGAGCGATTCATGGCAGGCAGGTCGACCCCCAGTTTCGGGGCGAGCGACGCAGGCGCCTGTGCGAGGACGGCGGCCGGCAACAGGAGGAACGAAAGAGCGATTCCAATTTTCATGACGATTGCCACTAGAGACTCCGATTTTAGCGCGAGTGCGGGGCGGCCGGTCGCTGGGAGGGGTCCGGCGTAGGAGATGGCGACGGGAGGAGAGCGCGACCCGGGGGGTCGCGCGCGGACGGGGCGTCCGCCCCACAACGGCTCGATCATGCGTGGTAAATAATCAGAAGGGCTGCTTAGGACGTAGCGGCCGGGCTACAACGGGCGGCCCGCAGTCCGAGATGCCGTCAGAATGAAATGGTGACTCTCCGTGTTTCCGGTAACGCCATTGGCCGAACACACGCGAGGTCCGGTATGCTAAACACCCACTAGTTGCCGGACGGCCGCTCCACGCGGTCGATGACGAGGAATTGGCCGAGCCCCTTGGCAGGCACGAGCTTCAATCCGAGTTTCCCTAACATTTGCATCGTCGCAGTGAACATCGCCGCACTGTCATCCGCGGACCTCAGTGGTCCTGGAGCACTTTGCCCGAAGACACCGCCCTCCGTTGGCTCCCTTGGTGGAATATCGAAATGAAAATCGAACATTCCCGCAAGCCCCGTTTTGTCGATGACATCCCGGTCGGCCCAACCAGATAGTAGCCTGCAAAGGTTTGCGATGGTTGTGCCGTTGAAGTCGAGTCCACTCGCGAACGCGGAGGGAACGCCGCACCCTACGGGGGACCCGGAGGGCCTAGGGTGCTCCCGCGACGGTAGGGACGTCGGTTCCCAGCGGCCGGCAGGAATGCAACTGCCTTCCTTCGCTGGCTGAAGCTTAGTGCTGCCCTTGACGAGAGTCATCTCATAAACCGGAATCTCCCTGTTCTCGCGATGAACCTTCAGCTTAAACCTCTCTTCGAGAAGGGCCTGCATCATAGGTCCACGCATCATTGCGAAGCTCTCTGGTCCTTCGGCCTTCGCGTCGATCGTGTATCGATCGGACCTCAGCCAGACCGGGCTTCCCTGGATCGGCTGACGGAACTGCCTGTCGGAGACCGGGGGAAGGCCGCCTCCGCATCCCGTACAGGCGACCTGTCCGGGTTCGTTTAAGCCGGCATCGCCCAGCGCCGCGACGCGCCATGGTTTACCGTCCGGGTACGCAAGATATGCGTCCCGGATAAGATTAAGCGCGGTCTGGCATTCTTCTTCCAACCGTCCGGGATCCCATCGGATTCTGCCGCCCCCTCCGCCCTTGCCATCCCTACCCGTGTCGTCCTCGACCTTGCACGGCTTGACCGAGGCCACTTCGAACCTTGGCATGGTAGCATGCGCGGATCGTGAGGCGGCCTGAGGTGATTGAGGCTGAACAGCAAGTGCATTGGTGATGCCGACGATGCCGGGTATGGGTGCTAGAACCCCCGCTCCGGCAATTACTACGACGACTTTTCTTGCGATAGCTAATCTGAGCGCAATTTGTTTGGACATGATTTCCTCGATCCTTTCTTAAAGATCCGTCCCTGTTAGATGTCTTATCGCACGCGTGAAAGAGCCGGATTCACAAACTGCGAAATCCAGCGCATCCCGTGCGTGCTCCGGTTTCAACGTGACAAGAATCAGCGAGAATCGAGCATCGGGCAGGCGCCGTCCGTCCGCGGTACCTACGCGATGGGGGGAGCTCTGGGGGAGTCGAGAGAAAGGAAGGAGATGGGCTGGCGCTGCACCTGTGGTTTCGGGGGCAGCTTTGCCATCAACACGGGAAGTGTTGCAAACCAAATCAGCGCCGGAACCAGCTCTAGCCCAACGTGTGAGCCGACAGGATTCAGGACCAGAAGCGATAGCAATGCGACGCACAGGACAATAGTCAGCGCGCGTTCTGCGAATGCTCTCTTCACTTTTTGATCATCCTACCATAAGCCGCAACGTTTCGCATTCGTTGCCCTTCAGCCTTGGAGAGGCAAACTGCTTACGAAGGGAACTGGCTACGCAAAGAGCAGGAGCGGCTCTTGCCATCTGGCCTTGTCTGCGCCGCCCACGCGGGCTAATGTTCCGGCCGCAATTCGCAACGTACCACTCACCCACGGATTCCACGGACGAGGCATTCCGAAGAAACGCGTCCAACTCCGGCGTCAGGGATATGTTGACGGCCGTTCGGCGTGCCATATCCGATTGTACTGGTCCGAACCCTTCGGAGCCGGGCTGCGGGCGGGGGCGTGGTACCTTTGAATCGAGGACGGGGGCTGCCGGTGCGAATTTCCTGGGTCGTCTTGCTGTTTCCGCTTGCGGCGGCTCCGCAGACTGGGGCGCTGGTCGGCGGGATTTTGCTGGAGCGCGATGCGCCCGCGGCGTCGGGCGAGTTCAGCATCCGCGCGGCCGATAACCAGGTTTTCCGCTTCCGGTTCGACCCTCAAACCCACGTGGAGCGCGACGGCGCGGCTCTGGACGTGGCCCGCCTGGAGCCCGGCGAAAAGGTGGAAGTGGTTGCGGACCGCATGCCCCATGCCGACTTGCGGTACGCGCTCGCCATCCGCGCGACGTCCCTTGCCCCGCTGCCGCCGCGTGCCCTGCCTACCGTGCGCGGGCGAGGCGATACCGGGGCGCCGGAACGTCCGATCCCGGTTGGGTCTCTGTCTTTCTCGGGCGTGATATCCCAACTCTCCGGCGCGCGTGTGGTTCTGCACATGCGGGACGGCGCCGACCAGACCATCCTCCTGCTGAAGGATACACGTTACATGGATAGCGGCGAATCGGTGGATGCCGCCGCCCTCAAACCGTCCATGCGCGTGTTTGTGCAGGCGGGCAAGACGATCTACGGCCAGTTGGAGGCTTACCAGGTGGTTTGGGGCGAGATCCTGCGGCCGCGGTGAACTTCGACGCGGAGACGCTGAGGAAGCCGTCTATGATTCCTCCGGCGTCAAAGTTGAACCTCGAAGCGGTAGCCGAAGCGGCGGGAGTTGTCGATGTAGCGCATCCACGACGGCTCGAAGACGTAGAGGCTGCTTCTGGCGATGCCCGCCTGAAGGACCTTGCCTAGCTGGAATCGTTCGGCGTAAGATTCCGCAATGGAGCGCCGGAGCGCGCGGTCGCCGACTGCGCGGGCCGCGCCACGCATCTGAACCCCGCGGATTTCCCTCCACCGTTCCGCGTCACGGTAGACCGTGACGGCGGCGGCGGGATTCCTCCGCAGGCTCCGGCTGTGTTCGCTGGCGGCGGAGGAGAACCAGTAGATCCGCGGGCCGTCCTCCAGCAGGTAGAAGAGCGGCGTCACCCGCGGAGAGCCATCGGCCGCAACCGTGGCCAGCGCCAGCGTGCTCTGGGCTTTCAGGAAGGCGGTGACGGTGGCTATGGCGTCGGCGCGATTCACCCGATTACGAACTTCCCCACGCCGTCCGCGTATTCCTCGGCGATGCGGAACGCTTCGGCGATGCATTCGAGAGGGCGGGTGTGGGTCACCAGCGGCGCGAACCAGGCGGGCCGGGCGGTGAGCAATTCCAAGGCGGCTTCAGGTTCCTTATTGGAGCGCCGGACGCAGAAAATCGCCAGCTCCTTGCGGCGCATGGGCGATACTTCAAACGGAATCATGGCTCCGGAATGGATGCCGGTCAGCACCACGCGCCCGCCGTTGCGGACGCACCGTATGGCCCAGTTGGTGGTGTGGTCGCGCGCGGCGCAATCGATGGCGCAATCCACGCCGCGGCCGCCGGTATCGGCCAGAATCTGGCGCGGCGCGTCCGTCTCGCCCGGGTGAATGGCCTCTGTCGCGCCCATTTGACGGGCCAATTCACGCCGGTGGGCTACCGGTTCCACCACAAAAATCCGGCTGGCGCCGGCGGCCTTCAGGCTGGCGACGGTGAGCAGGCCAATGGGCCCCGCGCCGAATACCGCGACGGTTTCGCCGATGGCGATGGCGGCAAACTGCATGGAATGCAGCGCCACGGCGAGCGGTTCCACCAGGGACGCCACCGGCATGGACATGCTCTTGGGAATGCCGAACAGGTTCACCGCCGGCAAATCCACGAACTCGCGATAAAACCCCGGATGGCCGGGCGTGCTGAGGAACCGGATGTTTTGGCAGATGTTATGACGCCCGGAAAGGCAGTACTCGCAGTGGTAGCAATAGAGCGCGGGTTCGAGCGCCGCGCGGTCGCCGGGGCTCCAGCCGGTTACGTCCGCGCCAACTTCCACCACCGTGCCGGCGGGCTCGTGCCCCAGCACCATGGGATACACGCTTGGCGTATCGCCCACAGCGCCTTCGGAGTAGGAATGCAGGTCGGAGCCGCAGATGCCCACGGCGTTCACGCGCACGCGCAGCAGGCCCGGGCGAAGGGCCTCCATTTCCTGCTCCACGAGCCGGAATTGGCGCGGCGCTATCAGTTCCGCAATCAACATGTTCCTATTATGACGTGTGCGTCGAAGGTTGCGACGGATAGGATCGCGCCGGCTACCGCTCTCTTACGTTCGCGGCTCGGTTAGGCGCCGACGGCCGCAGGCTCGCGATCCATGGCTTGCACGAACAGATATGCGCCGAAAAGCGGTTTGGGATCGCCTTTCCCCCAGCGGCTTGCCTGCCACTGCGCGCGAATATGGGTCACGTCCGGATGGGCGGTAAGGTCGAGCACGATCTGGTATGTGCCGCAGTAGAACTTCTGCGGAAAAGAGGCCAGCGGCTTGGCGCCCCAACTGGTTCCGTCGGCCGATCCGAAGATCGAGATATCGAGACTTTGCTGTTCGATGATCCGCGTGATTCCAAGCGTGAGCATTAATGTGGCGCCAGCGCGGTCGCCGAGGGTCAGAACGGGCCCGGCGCCGCCCTCGCGGATGGTGGTTTCCGGCAACAGGAACTCAGGCAGCATAAAGCGCGCTTCCGCCTACGTAATTATGAGCTTACTACTCCAGAATCTCATATTTCATCGGAAAGGGAAAGCGGCCCAGGGGGACGCGAAAGGACGTTAGCAGGCGAAAGCGCCTGCCCCACCTGGCTCACTTCTTGAGCGCGGCCTGGAGTTCCCGGTAGGCGGCTTCGTCGTAGTTGGTCTTGAGGCGCTGGCGGCCGGCGGTCTTTGGATCGCCCGCGCGCGGCCCCTGTTTTTTCAAGGCCATGCCCAGGAAAGTGGTGGCTTCAGCGTCGTTCGGCGCGCGCTGGACGGCCGCGCGAAAGCTCTCCACGGCGTCGTCGAAGCGGCCCATGCGCCACTGCGCGTAGCCTATGTTGAAGCGATAATCGGGGTCGGCGTCGTCGCCTTCGAGCGCTTTGCGGTAGCTCGCGATGGCTTCGGAATCGTCGCGCTGCTGCTGGGCGGCGCCAAGATCGTTATAGACCTCGTTCAGCGGAATGGCCGCGGCTACCTCCTGAAATGCGTCCTCGGCGCCCTTAAAATCGCCAATGTTATAGCGGCAAAGGCCCAGGAAGAAGCGCGCTTCCAAATAGTGCGGATCGGCGCGGGCCACGCGCGCGAACCAGTCCGCCGCCACCTTGAATTCTTTTTGCTCCCACGACGCCTTGCCCAATTGGAAACAGGGCTGCGAGTAGTGCGCGTCCAGGCGCGCCGCCTGCGTGAAGAAGCGATGCCGCAGATCGGGCGCGGCGGCCAGCAATCCGCGGATATAGCTTTCCATCGCATCGAGGCGCACGGCCGGCCGGGCTTTGAGGAACTCCTCGAGGGGCGGCGCGCTCTTGGCGCCGAGCGATTCCAGCGCCTGCCAACCCAGCCGCTCCTCGATTACAGCCAAATCCTCCATGGCTCCGACTTCGCCGAACCAGGGACCCTGAACGGGGCCCTTCATATCGAGGACCCGCGCGGTAATGCGCAGCGATCCCTTCGAATGGCCCTCGGAATCCGGCTCCGGCAGCACCTCGAAGTATCCGTAGACCACCTGCGCCGCGTCGAGCGCTTCGGCGACCTTGACGATGGAGGCGTGGGTAAGCTCGGCGCCGGGGCGCAGCGACAATCGCCGGTACGCCTCCATCCGGCTGGCGCGGTCGAGCGTCAGCAGGCCTTCGGAAGCCAGCGCATCGCGCACGGTTTCAGCGACGCTCTCGCCGATCCAATCCAAATTCGCGGAGCCGGAGTGGTTGAAAAACGGCATGACTAAGGCAGTCTCCGCGCGGAGCGATCCGGTAAGGAGGAGCAGGAGGATGGGGAACCAGCGCATCTAATTTCAGTCTAGACGATGGAGAAGAAGACAGGCGGACAAGAAGACGGGCGGGCCAACAGGAGAGAAGGCAGGCCTGACCCCGGCCTCAACCCCCTCACTAAGCTATGCTGAGTCTAATGCTTGCCGATAAGCTCCGCGAATACGGTGTGGTAGGCGCCGGTGGCGCCGGCTTTCCCACCTACGTCAAGGCGCAGTCCAAAGTCGAGTTCATGATCGCCAACGGCGCCGAATGCGAGCCGCTCATCCATAAGGATGCCGAACTCATGAAGCACTTCCCGTCGGAAATCCTGGCGGGCATGGCGTCCATGATGCAAGCCGTCGGCGCCCAATCCGGCAAGTTCGGAATCAAGACCAAGAACGCAGCCTCGCTCGATGCCCTCAAAGCCAGCCCGCAGTCCGACCGCGTCGAGTTCGTCATGTTGGGCGATTACTACCCCTCCGGCGACGAGTACGAATTGGTCTACTCCGCCACGGGCCGGCTGATCCCCGCCGCCGGCATCCCGCTCAACGTCGGCTGCGTGGTCAATAACGTGGAGACGCTGTACAACGTGCGCCTGGCCGAACAGGACACGCCGGTTACCCAAAAGTTCCTCTCGGTTTGCGGCGCCGTGCGCGAGCCGAAATCGTTCTGGGCGCCGGTGGGCGCGTCGTTCCGCGAGTTGATCGCACTGGCCGGTGGCGCCACGGTCCCCGATTTCGGAATCTTCGTCAGCGGCCTCATGATGGGGACCTTGACCTTCGACCTGGACGACGTGGTCGCCAAAACCACCGGCGGGCTGATCGTTCTGCCGCGCGACCATTACCTGATGACGCGCAAGACGCGGTCGCAGCAGGAGATGAACCGGATCGGCAAATCCGCCTGCGACCAGTGCAGCTATTGCACCGAGTTTTGCCCGCGCTATCTGCTCGGTTACGAAGTGCAGCCCCACAAGGTGATGCGCAGCCTGGCTTTCAGTACGACCGGCGCCGATATCTGGAACCAGTGGTCGGAGCTATGCTGCTCCTGCGGCCTCTGCACCCTCTACGCATGCCCCGAGGATCTCTACCCGAAGGAAGCCTGCGACGATGGCAAACGCGCCCAACGCGCAGCCGGCCTGAAGTTCGTCCAGCAAAAGCCGGTCGAGCCACACCCCATGAAGGAGTACCGCCGCGTGCCGCTCTCGCAACTGCGCCGCCGCCTGCAGGTGGAGGAGTACGAGAAGGAAACGCCGTACATGGAAGTGGATTGCCGGCCGGCCATGGTGCGAATCAAACTGCGGCAGCACGCCGGACAGGCCGCCGTCGCGGTGGTGAAGCCGGGCCAGAAAGTGACGCCCGGCCAGCCGGTCGGCCGCGTGGAAGAGGGCAAGCTTGGCGCGCACGTGCATTCGAGCATCGCGGGAAAAGTGCGCGCGGTGACGGAGGAGTGGGTGGAGATCGCGGCGAAGTAGGTACACATGGCGAAGAATTCTATCGGATTGATCGAACTCACCAGCGTTGCGGCGGGCTTTCAAAGCTGCGACGCCATGCTCAAGGCGGCGGACGTCGAACTGGTGCTCTCGCGCTCCATATGCTCGGGGAAGTACATGGTGATGGTGCGCGGCGACGTGGCGGCGGTGGAGGCATCCGTGGCCGCTGGAATCGCCGGCGCGAAGTTCGCGATCATCGATTCCTTCGTCATTCCGAACCTGCACGAATCGGTGTTCCCGGCGCTCAGCGGCGTATCCAAGGTGGAGACGCTGGAGGCGCTCGGAATCGTGGAATCGTTCTCGGTCGCGTCGCTGATCGAAGGCGCGGACGCCGCCGTGAAGTCCGCCAACGTCCAACTCATCGAAATCCGTCTGGCGATGGCGCTGGGCGGCAAAGCCTTCGCCACGCTGACGGGGGACGTGGCCGCGGTATCCAGCGCCGTCGACGCGGGCGCACAGGTGGTCGGCCGGAAGGGCATGCTGGTGAATAAGGTGGTGATCCCGCACCCTCGCCCGGAACTTCTGAACGAGATGGTTTAGCGGCCGCTTATTTCTTGCACAGCGCCGTATGAAACCGGCCGTCGGGGCTGTGGTACTCGCGGACAATGCTCAGTCCGCCGTGCGCGCATAGCAGCCATCGGAACGCTTCCGCCGTGGAGGCGTACTGGAAATTCAGCGCGATGCGTTCGCCGCGCTCGAGTGAGACTTCCTCGCCCGCCACCGTGGCCGTAACGTCGCGGCCGGCTCGGAAATAGCGCGTGATCAGGTGCAGCCCATCGCGCCGGTCGTCGCGCTTATGGTCGTAGCGCACTTCGCCATCGTCCTGGCCGATTCCCATGCTCGCCAGCATCGCCCAGATGAAGAAGCGCACCGCCGGATTGGCGCGCAACGCCAGGGTCTTCTGCTCGTCGTAGGATTCGCTGTCGATAATCAGCCGGTCTCCCGGCTTCATGAACTGCGCGATGTAGCGGATCTCCGCCAGCGGATCGAACGCTCCCAGCGTGTTGCCGGACATGATGAACAGGCGCGGCGATTCGGCGGCGTCGGCCGCATAGACCAGATGCACCGGGCTGGAGATATCGGTCTTGATGCCGACCGCCTCGATATCGTCATCCTCGGCGCCGGCGCAGGCCATCTCAAGCATGGTCTGGCTGGCGTCCACCGGGAAATACTGGCACTCGCATCCCGCCGTTTTCAGCGCGGACATCAACATGCGGTCGCGCGCGCCGTCGCCCGCGCCGAAGCTGATCACCGGGGCCTTTCCGCCGAAGTGCCGCGCCAGGCCGGCGGCGTCGGCCGCAATTTCCTTCCAGGTCGCCGCCAGTCCGCCATAGAGACTGGCATCCTGCACCAGCGCGGACCACGCCGCCGCCGAGCGGGGAAACCAGAAAAAGAACTTCTCGGGGATGTCGCGGGCTTCCATCGCCTCGATGAATTCCTGCGTGATGTCCGCTTCCGTGAGGACTACTTCGACTTTCATAGGGAACCCCTATTATGGCAGGCTCCGGCGCCGGCAAGGTATCTCAGAATCCCATCGCTTGCATGCCCGCGTCGACGAACAGAATGTTGCCCGTTACGCCGCGGCCCAGATCGCTCGCCAGGAACACGGCCGCGTCGGCGACCTCGGCGGGTTCCGTGTTGCGGTGCAGCGGCGCGCGCTCCGCAATGGTGTCGAGGATTGACGAGAAATCCTTGATGGCGCGCGCCGAAACGGTCTTGATGGGTCCGGCTGAGATCGCATTCACGCGGATCCCGCGCGGTCCCATTTCGCTCGCCAGGTAGCGCATGGCGGATTCCAGCGCGGCCTTGGCCACGCCCATCACGTTGTAGTTCGTGACCACGCGCGTCGATCCCAGGTAGGTCAGCGTGCTCAGCGAGCCGCCCTCCGTCATCAGCGGCGCCGTGGCGCGCGCCACCGCCACCAGCGAGTAAGCGCTCACGTCGTGCGCCAGCAGAAAGCCCGAGCGGCTGGTTTCGAGGAACGGCCGGGTCAGGTCTTCTTTGTTGGCGAACGCCAGGCTGTGGACCACCGCGTGAAGCGGCCGGTTCAAGGCGCGCAGCCGCTCGGTGAGCGCGGCCAGATCCTCGTCGCGGGTGACGTCGCAGGGCAGAATGGCCGCCGTGTCGAGGTCCCGCGACAGCTCTTCGATGGCATCCCGCTGGCGCTCTCCCAGGTAAGTCAGCGCCAGAGTGGCCCCGTTTTTCGAAAAGGCCTGGGCGATGGCATACGCCAGGCTCCACTTGTTCGCGATCCCCAGTATGAGAGTGAGCTTGCCCTCTAGCAGATTGGACATGAATTATTCAGTTTACCCATAAAGCCGCGCCAGCGCCCAGCGGGCGTGCTCCGCCACCACCGAATCGGTAGACAAAGCCAACCGTTCGAGCGGCCCGCGAAATTCCGTCAGCCCGCTGTTGCCCATGGCGATGGCGACGTTCCTCAGGAAGCCCGAGTACCGCGCCCGCGTCACGGGCGAGCCGCGGAACAGTGCGCCGAATTCCTCCTCGCCGATGTCCGCCAGCCTTGCAAGCGGCGGGGCCGGCATCCGCGGCTCGAAGGCGAGGTCGGAACTCGAGGGCGCGCGCCGGTTCCAGGGGCAAACGTCCTGGCAGATATCGCACCCGAACACGTGGCGGCCCATGCCCGCGCGCCGGTCCTCGGGAATGCCGCCGCGCATCTCGATGGTGAAGTAGGAAATGCACAGCCGCGAATCCACCGCATAGCCCGTCCCCGCCGGCGCCGGCACGATGGCCGCGGTGGGACACGCATCGATGCACCGGCGGCAGGTTCCGCAGCGGTCCGGCGGCGGCGCGTCCGGCGCGATCTCAATCGAAACCAGCAACTCCCCCAGGAAAAACCACGACCCCGCGCCCTCATGGATCAGGCAGGTGTTCTTGCCGATCCATCCCAGGCCGGCCAGGCGGGCGTACGAGCGTTCGAGCAGCGGCGCCGTATCCACCACGATTTTGGATTCGAAGCCCGCGCCGGCGCGTTGCCGCAGCAGGACATCCAGGCGCTCCAGGCCGCGGCGCACAACGGCGTGGTAGTCCTCGCCCCAGGCGTAACGGGAAATCCACGCCAGTTCGGGTTCGCTGTAACGGGTGGAATACGGCCACGGCGTGTTGTACAGCCGTCCGACGCAAACGATGGAGCGCGCCGATGCCAGCAGGCGGCGCGGGTCGTCCCGCAGATCCGCGCGGCGGTCCGTCAGGTAGCCCATGGCGCCGGCGAAACCGGCATCCACCCACGCGCGGTTCCGCTGCCGGTCCGAAACGGGCAGGGCGGCCGCCACCCCGGCCAGTTCGAACCCGCACGCGCGCGCCAATTCGCGAATTTCCGCGGACGTCAAATCTCCAGCCCTACCGACCGCATCAGCTCGATGGCGTTGCTCTTGCGCACCACGCCCGGCCGGATGGCGTAGTCGAAGCGCATCTGGCCGTCCTCCAGGCTATCCTCGAAATGCACGTTGCAGGCGCGCTCCCCCAGTTCGTCGGCAATGCCGGCCAGGGCCAGATCGTGCGTGGTAATCAGCCCGATGGCGCCGCGCTTCACCAACCCGTTCACCAGCGCCTCCGCCCCGATGCGCCGGTCGTGCGAGTTGGTGCCGTGAAGGAACTCATCCACCAGGAAGAGTACGGGAAGCGGCCCCGCGGCGGCGGCGTCAAGGATTTGTCTGAGCCGCAGGATTTCGGCATAGAAGCGCGACACGCCGGCCTGCAATGAATCCGTGACCAGGATGGACGCGCCTACGGCCAGGGGCGAAATTCGCAGCCGCCGCGCCCGCACCGTCGCTCCCGCCTGCGCCAGCGCGACGTTCACGCCGAGGGTCCGCAAGAGCGTGCTCTTGCCCGACATGTTCGACCCGCTGACCACCATCACGCGCAGTTCGCCGCCCAGCCGGACGTCGTTGCGCACCACGCGGTCCTCCGGGATCAGCGGATGGCCGATCCCTTCCGCTTCGAGCCATGGGCCATCTTCAGCAAACTCGGGGAGCGGATCGTCCGGATGCTCGTAGGCGTGGCTGGCGAGCGAGCACAGCGCTTCGATTTCGCCCACCGCCGTAAGCCATCGCCGGACCGCGGGGCCCGATTCGCGCCGCCAGTCCTCCACCGCGAATGCCAGGTGGGTGGTCCAGAGCACGAAAGGTTCGGCCACGCGCACCACGATGTGGTCGCGCGAATCCAGGTAATCCATCAGCCGGCTAAGCCGGGACATGCGCCGGGAAGGCGGACTGCCGGCCGCGTCGAGCGATTCCCGCAATGCGGCCAGCAGGGGGGAGTGAAAGCGCTCGTGTTCCAGGCGGACCAGCGTCTCGGAGAGCAGGCCCAATTCGTGCGCCGCTTCGTCAACCGCCTCGACCACGGCTCCCGTCTTCTTCCGGAAACGATACAGGAACGTCCCGTTGACGAGGAGCGAAACCAGGAAGAAGTCGCGCAACAGCGCGGAGGAACCCTCCGACAGCCGCAGAATTCCCAGGTGGCCCGCGTCGAAGGCGAAGAAAGCGGCCAGGCCGAGCAATCCCAGCGCGGTCAGCGCCCACGTGCCGGCTTGCGCGAATCCCGGGCCGAGCAGCGCCGGCGCTTCGCCCCAGGCGGCCAGCGCCACGGGATCGACGCCGGTGCGGGCCTCTTCCGTCAGGATGGCCAGTTCTTCGCGCAGATCCACGCGCGGCCGCAACTCCTCCACCGCCTCCTGCCGCGCGCGCACCGTTGGGGGAGGGGCCGGATTGAGCAGCCATCGCGCCAGCGTATCTTCCCCGACGTGAGTTCGCGCCGTGGAGATCAGCTCGAAGAGCGAACCTTTTCCGAAGATGTCGAGATCCCGCGCGTAAGGATGGGCGGGATCGAGGTAACGGTCGCCGGTTTCGCCCGTGCCGGCCCAGCGCCCGTCGAGACGCGCCAGGCCACGCTCGAAGAACCGCGCCGCGCGCCGCCGCCGTTCGAGCACGCGCAAGAGCCGCTCATGCCGAACCGCCAGGGTGACGAACACCACCAGAGGGATGGCCGCCCACAGCACGGATACGGACCCAAACAGGGCCATCCCGACGATGGCCACTCCGCACGCCACGGCCGCCAGCCGCCAATACCCAAGGGCGCGATGCCGCCGTTCCCGGGCGGCGATCTCGGCCTGCCGTTCCGCGAGCAGGCGTGTATAGGTGGAGCGGGGATCGGGATTCATCATAGGCGTTAAGATAACCCCGGTTTCCGGCGCAGGGTGCCGTGGGCGGCCACGTCCGCAGGGCCGAGAGTCGTCTCGGGCTTTGAAAAGTCGGCTCGACAGCCGACTCTGCAAGCCTGGCGGCTTGCGCCACGGGGCGGAATCGGGCTTATCTTGACGCCTATGTCGGGACTCATCGGCCTCCCCCATTCTCTCTCGGAGCGGGGACCTGTAGCGCCGCCGGTCTCCGCCGGAGATGTTTTCTCCCTTCAAAACCACCGCCGGCGGAGACCGGCGGCGCTACCATGAAGGAACACCATGGCTACTCAAATTCCAATTCTTCCGGCATCGAACGAAGTTCTGCTGGTCGCCAGCGGCGATTCGCGGCCCAGCGCTAATGAAACCTGCTGGCAGGCGCAGGCTGACATGGAAGGCAAGCTCGGCGCGGCGTTCTCCGCCGAAGGCATCGCGGTGCGGCGGGCGCACCCCTACGACCCGGAAACCCGCCACGGCTTTTTGTCGAGCCAGCGCATGGGCATGGACGTTTTCGCGGCCATCCACCCGCAGGCGCGCGTGGTGGTGGCGGAAGCCGTGTGGCAGTACAGCCATCACGTCCTCCCAGGACTGCGCAGCCACCGCGGGCCGATTCTGACCGTGGCCAACTGGTCCGGCCAATGGCCCGGCCTGGTGGGCATGCTGAACCTGAACGGGAGCATGTACAAGGCCGGCGTGCCCTTCGCGACGATCTGGAGCCTGGATTTCACGGACGATTTTTTCCGGCGCGGGCTGCGCCAGTGGCTCGCCAGCGGACGCGTGGAGCACGACGCCAGCCACGTACGGCCGCTCGACTGCGCCGCCATCCCGGAATCGGAGGCCTCGGTGGGCCGCCAACTGGCGCACGATCTGCAGCGGCGCAAAGCCATCATGGGCATCTTCGACGAAGGCTGCATGGGCATGTACAACGCCATCGCCGACGACGAATTGCTGAACCCGCTGGGGATCTATAAGGAGCGCCTTAGCCAGTCCGCGCTGGCGGCCAGGATGCGGCAGGTTTCGACGAAGGACGCCCGCAAGGTTCGGCGATGGCTGGACAAGCGCGGCATGACCTTCGCGACCGGTCCCAATCCCGAAACCGACCTTACCGACGGCCAGATTCTCGATCAGTGCAAGATGTACATCGCGGCGGTCCGCATGGCCCACGAATTTGGCTGCGACCTGATCGGCATCCAGTATCAGCAAGGTCTCAAGGACATGGTTCCGGCATCGGACCTGGCCGAAGGGTTGCTGAATAACCCCGACCGGCCGCCCGTCTTGAGCGAAGCCGGGGAGCCGCTCTACCCAGGCCAGGCGCTGCCGCATTTCAATGAGGTGGACGAATGCGCCGGCGTGGATGCGCTGATCACCAACCGGGTCTGGACGGCGCTGGGTCTCGACCCTTCCACCACGCTGCACGACGTTCGCTGGGGGGATCATTACTCCGGCGATGGAATCGACGACTTCGTGTGGGTGTTTCAGATCTCCGGCGCGGTTCCCGCTTCGCACTTGGTGGGCGGCTATGCGGGGGCCGTTAGCGAGAGACAGCCGCCCATGTATTTCCGCCTCGGCGGAGGCACGTTAAAGGGCGTGGCGAAGCCGGGCGAGGTGGTCTGGAGCAGGGTCTTCGTGGAAGGCGGCGCGCTGCACTGCGACCTGGGCCGCGCGACGGCCGTCAGCCTGCCGGAGGAAGAGACCCAGCGGCGTTGGGCCGAGACCACGCCACAGTGGCCCATCATGCACGCCGTGCTGCACGGAGTGACGCGCGACCAGTTCATGGGGCGCCACCACGCCAACCATATCAACGTGGCCTACGCTCCCACCGCCGCGGAAGCCGACCGCGCGTTGGCCGCCAAAGCTGCGATGTTCGACGAATTGGGCGTTGCGGTACACCTGTGCGGGCGGTTGAATCTGGGCGCCGATTAACGGGCGCCTGCAAAAACTACTCTCCACGCTGGAACAATATGCGCGCGAACCAACGCATCCGGCGGTCTTGGACGGGTAGCAAAGCGCTGTAAACCTCATCACCGCGCCGGGCGCGCGATGTTGGCCCGGCCCTATGTATCGACGGCGACGTTGGCCCGCCGTGTGCCCCACCACTGGCGGGCTAGATTTGCCTCAAGGAGACGGCGATGAGGAAGTTGTGCGGGTGCCTGCCATGGCTTTTGGTGGCTCTTCTGAGGGCGCAGGATCAGGCGCCGGCCGGGCCGGCGCAAGCCCCGGCGCAGGAAAGTGGGACGATCTCTAACAGCGCGAACAACAGTCAGAACGGCCGGTCAAACGACAGGCTCTTCTATACCCTCCCGAACTTTCTTACCGTTGAGGGCGCGGACAGTGCCCCGCCTCTGACCCCCTGGGAAAAATTCAAATTGACATCCCGGGACGCCTTCGACCCCGTCGAGTTCCTCTGGTACGGGGTCCAGACCGGCATCGCCCAAGCCAAAAATGAGGAGCCTGGCTATGGCCAAGGCATGAAAGGGTTCGGCGAGCGATTTGGGGAGCGCTTCGCCGACGGCGCCCTACAGAACTTCATGACCCACCCCATCTTCGGGTCCATTTTGCACCAGGACCCTCGTTATTATCAGTTGGGCAAAGGGGGATTCCTGCGTCGAACCGGCTACGCCATGAGCCGCGTCCTGATTACCCGCTCCGATTCCGGCGCCCGCCAAGTCAATGTCTCGGAGATTTTCGGCAGCGCCGCGGCGGCCGGTATCTCCACGTACACTTATCACCCGAGAGACGATCGGAATGTGCGGAACGCGGCCAGTGTCTGGGGTTCCCAGATGCTCTATGACGCGATCGGTTATCTGGCGAAGGAATTCTGGCCCGACATCCACCGCAAGTTGCACAGGAAATCCGAAACCGCTCAGGCTCGTTGAGCCGGCCGCAGCCTTCAGTCCCGTAGTAAGCGGCGGCTACTCACGAGAGAAGGCGCGCGCCCCGGTCCGCCCCACTCTTGATGCGTGCGCCATCGCGGCATGGTACACGGCGAGCGCGCTAATGCTCAACGAAGCCTTTGGGCGTGAGGTGTTGGAGTCTGGGCAGGAGCGAACATTCGAGGCGGATGGCGACTGTTGCAGCGGCTATTGGCGAGCCCGGAGACCCGGAAGAAGAAGGCAGACCAGGAGGTCCGCCCCACCTGTCAATCGCAACGGAGGCGGTAGCCCACGCCTGGCTCCGTGACTAAATAAGAAGGCCGCGCGCTATCGTGCTCCAGTTTGTGGCGAAGGTTTCCCACGTTGACCCGGAGCAGGTGCAGAGCATCGTCGCACTGCGCGCCTCCCCACACCTCATGGATAAGCTGCCGGTGGGTTAGCACCTTGCCGGCATGACGCACAAACGCACTGAGGAGATCGAACTCCGTGGGGGTGAGCGACGCTAGGCCATTTTCGGAACGAACTTCCCGCCGGCTCAGATCGACGGTGAGCGCGCCGTTCACGAAGACGCGATCGGCTTCCGCTGTTTTGACCCTTCTGAGCGCGGCGCGAATGCGCGCCAAGAGTTCTCCCGGTCCGAACGGCTTGGTGAGGTAATCGTCCGCGCCGGCGTCGAGCGCCGCGATTTTTTCGGACTCCTCGCCCTTCACGGACAGGATGACGATGGGAACCTGCGTCCATTCCCGCAAACAGCGGGTGAGTTCCATGCCGCTTTGGTCCGGCAGCCCGAGATCGAGAATAATGATGTGCGGCGGCTGGCCTCGAACCGCGCTAATGGTCTCCTGGGCCGTCGACGCCTCGTGGACAGAGTATCCGTGCGCGGCCAGAGACGCGCGCAGGAGCCGCCGGATCGCCTCCTCGTCGTCGACTACCAGGATTCGTGTCTCGGGTGCGCTCAATCCGAGTTCAGGCATGGCATCCCTGTGTGGGCAGACGCCCGCGGCGTTTCACGGGATATCAGCCAGGCGCTACCAGCGAATCGTCGGTTGCGCCGGGTATTGCGCAATTTCTTCCCGGACCGGATCGGGTGGTTCGGCGGACGCGAGCGATAACACTTGAACGCGCTGGCCGGCGGACAGCCTCTGAAACAAGATCTCCTGCGCATTCGCAAATCGAATCGTGTCGCGGTAACTGTTTTCCAATTGGCCCTTTTGAATCAGAACCGCCTCTTCCTCCGGGCCCACGCCCAGTTCCGCCTGGATGGACCGCGGAATATCCCGGAGCAGCAGTCTGGCGCCTGGCGGGACGCACACCACCATGGGCGTGGGCTCCGCAAAACATGCTTTCAGCGCCGCCCAGAAGCCATGCGTTGCCACTGTGGGCGGTCCAAGGCCAAGCGATCCACTGCTAAATTTATGAACTGCGAGGTTTTCCCCTTCTCTGGCCAGACGATTCGGCAGACCCATCAGCGAATAGTCGCACATTGTTGTACCCTCCCTTTAGGATCGAAGCACCGCTCTCTTACGTTCGCGGCTCGGCTCGAAGAGAGCAGTGTTAGCTTTATCTTATTGCTGGAACAGTCAAGCGGGAATCAAAAACAGGCGGGCCGCCGTCAAGAAAGAGTTAAGGCTTGGCCTTGAAATCGCGCTACTGCGGGGCCGCGGTGGCGGCCTGTTCCGTCCTTAAACGGTATCCGACTCCGGGGTCCGTCGTAATGTAACGGGGGCGCGAGGCGTCTTGCTCCAGCTTGCGCCGGAGGTTGCTGACGTTCACTCGCAGGATGTGTAGGGCGTCTTCGTAGTGAATGCCCCGCCACACTTCCCGAATGAGTTGCGAATGGGTCAGGATTCTTCCGGCGTGGGAAACGAACATCTTGAGAAGCTCATATTCGGTTGGCGTCAGTTGCACCGGGCGTTCACCGACGCGCACATCCCGGGCGGCGAGATCGACGGTCAGGTCGCCGGTTCGGAAAACAGAGCCTGTTTCAAGCCTGGCTGTTCTGCGCATGGCCGCGCGGATGCGCGCCAGCAACTCTCCGGGCGAGAACGGCTTGGTGAGGTAATCGTCGGCGCCGGCATCGAGGGCTTCAATCTTGGCGGAGTCATCCTGCCGGACGGAAAGCACGATGATGGGCGTCGCGGTCCATTCGCGCAGGCAGCGGGTGACATCGGCCCCGCCGATATCGGGCAGGCCTAAATCGAGGATGATGATGTCGGGGCGGTGGATGCGCACCTGTTCGATGGCCTGCTGGCCGCTCTCCGCTTCGTGCACCGTATAGCCGTGGGTGGCCAGCAGGCTGCGCAGCAAATGCCGGATGGAGCGCTCGTCGTCAATTGTAAGTACTTGCAGCCCTTGTTCGATCATCGCCAACCTCACGATGCAGCTTGGCCCTGGCCCCGGTGGGCACGGTAAACGCGACCGAAGCGCCGCCCCCGGAGAGACGCCTGGCCCAAATGCGGCCGCCGTGGGCCTCCACAAAGCCCTTGCAGATGGACAGACCTAACCCGGCGCCTCCGTTCTGGTCGTTTCGCCGGCCGCGGTGGAAGCGCTCAAACACTTTTTCCAGAAGCTCTTCGGGGATACCTTCGCCGTGGTCGATCACCTCCACCTGAACGGAACCATCGGACTCCGCGGCCCGGATTTCAATGGGCCGCTCGGCGGGAGAATACTTCATGGCATTGTCGACCAAATTGACGAGCACCTGGGTCACAAGAACAAAATCGACAACGACCAACAACGGGCGATCGGGCAGGTTCAGGAGAATCGGCCGGCGCCTGGCGGCTTCACCCAATTGATCGAGCGCGGCTCCCACCAGGTCCTGGATGTCGCACGGTTCCGGCTTGATGCGCACGGCGCCCGCCTCCAGGCGCGTCATATCGAGAAGATTTTCCACCAGCCGGTTCAGGCGCGTGGCTTGCTCTTCGGCATTGGTGAGCAACTCGCGGCGGGTGGATTCATCGAGAATCGCGGCATCCTCCAGGAGGCTTCTCAGCGCGCCCGTCACGGTGGCCAGAGGCGTCCTGAGGTTATGGGAGATCGAGTTCAGCAGGGCTTTTTGCAGCCTGTCGGTTTCCTGGAGTATCTGGGCCTCGTGCGCCTTTTGCTCAAGGGCGGCGCGTCCAAGGGCCAGGGCCGCGCGTGTGGCGAGCGCCTCCAAGAGGCGGTATTGGTGGGTGGCCCGCTTGGGATTCGCCTTTGCGGGTTGGACGGCGAGCACTCCTTGAACTCCCCAAGCCGTCTTGAGCGGCAGGTAACGCCCCCGCAGTTCCGGGAATTTCGCAGCTCCGCGGCCAACCGCCTCGCAGTGCTCGCAGGCCCAATCGGCCGCGGCCTGTTCGGCCTCGCCAAAGGAGAAATCGGGACTACGAAACTGGACTTCCAGCCCGCTCTTGCCGGGAATGGCCAGCAAAACGGGCCAGCCGAAGGTCTCGACGGCGTGCCGGGCGACCGCGGTAACAATCCGATCCTGACTGTCGGCCTCGGCTAAGGCCTGAGCGATGGCATAGACCGCCTCCACGTACTCGGCATTCGTGCGCGCGGTTTTGGCATGTTCGCGGGCCTCGGAAACCAACGCGCCGACGATCAGCGCCACGGCCAGCATGCTCAGGAGCGGGACCAGATAGGAGACGTCCGAAACCGCGGGGCTGAGGCGCGGAAGGATCAGGAAGAGATCGAATGCGATGACGCCAGCAAAGGCGGAACAAACGGCGGGCCCGAGACCCCAGCGCAGCGCGGCAATCACAACCGCCAGCAGGTAGAGCATCGCCAGCGTGGTAGGCGCCAGACGGGGTGCGATGGCCAAGCCGGCCAGTACGACAAGAGCCACCAACCCTAGGGCTTGCAGGCAATCCAGCCAGGCTCGCGACCGTGGTTCTTTCCAGGTTGGCGCTTTGCCCGGAGGCGCGGGTGAGACGACCCAGTTAGCGATAGACCGCCGGCGCCGCACCGCCGGGGAGCCGCGATTCGCCGTGCCGGCGACGGATCCGAAGGTCAGTTGTGAACGATCCGAATTGTCACGCGAGAGCCCCTCCATGTTCGCCGTCGCCCCTGCGGCGTTGAAACTGGCCTAGCCCAGCCACTAATTAGATGATATCGGATGCGTTTGCGCTCACGCGGCGGTTTTGGGGAAAAGCGCTCCGGCAATGTGAGCAGCCATACTCACTTATGGTTGGGGAGGCGGGCGTTTCACACTGGGAGTCGATGCATGCGCATGGCGTTCGACGGTTGGCGACATGACAGGGAAAGCAAGGCAGGCGAAAGCGCCTGCCCCACCCGCGTTGCGCGAGAAATCTACGACCGCGAGGCTCCGAACAAGGCCGTACCGCCGGCCTGTAGGCTTAACAAACCAGCTTGCGGGCATGCTTCTGGGCCAGGCGGCTCCACTGCGCGGTGACGGGGCGGCGGTAGCGGGGGGCGGTGCGCGCGGCTTCCACGGCGCGGGCGTAGATTTCGCGCGCGGCGGCGGGGTCGCCTAAACGTTCGAGCGCCTGGCCGTAGTAGTAAAGGCCTTCCGGATCGTAGGCCCGGCGGTCCGTGTAGATTTCCAGTTCGCGGCGGGCGTCGGCCAGGCGGCCGGCTTCGAGGTATGTGGCGCCCAATTCGCGATGGACCTCGCTCAAGCTGTGCTTTTCGTCCTGCCGCAGGACGGTCTGAAACTCCGTGAGCGCTTCGTCGAGGCGGCCTTGCTCACGCGCGATCCGGCCGAGTTGGAAATGCGCGTCGGTGGCATCCGGGTCGATGGCGACCGCATTGCGAAAGCGCTGGGCGGCTTCTGTGGTCTGGCGCCGCTGCTGGTGGATCAGCCCAAGCTGGTACTGCGCGTCGCCATCGTGCGGATTGATAGCGGCCGCTTCCAACATGCGGTGAAAGCTCTGGCGGTTGCGCAATCCCGAGCCGAGGCTGCTCAGTTCGCCGCCCAGGAAATACCAGGCGTAGAGAAGGAGGAACGGCGAGGTGAGCCATCCAAGCAGGTAACGGATGGGACCCCAGAGGAACGCCATCGCCACCAGGGGAATCCAAGAAAGCCCGACGATGCCCGCGGCCGCCGCATTTCGGACGCCGAAGAGCGTGCGCACGGCGAAGAACATGAGTACCGCGAAGTAGATTCCGGCTGCTGCGGCGGCCCATATTACTGCCTCCTCGGGAATCACCCATGAAAGCAGGGCCAGCGGCACGGCGGCCGACGCCCAAGCCATAGCCGCGCAGGTTAGGAGGGGCGAGTAATCGCGTTGAAAGACGGCGCCGAAACTGCCCAGGCGGCCCAGTAAGGCGCCGACGATCAGCGTTCCGGGGACATAAGCAACCGCCAGCACGATCACCGGCATGAAAAGACCCAGCCTCAGCGGCGCGAGGGTCTGGAGGAGCCAGGAGGCGGCCAACACGGCCAATAGGGCGAACAATGCGCTGCCGCGGTCCAGGATTGCGCCCATGGCCGCAACGGGCCGCCGCCAGAGGTCGAGTAGGAGAGTGAGTCCATTGGCGAGCACAATACGGAGGGTATCAGGCAGCGGCGGAGAGGGGCAATCGGAATTGGCAAGAAGGGCAGGGAAAGGCAAGAAAGACAAGAAGGCAGGCCAGGAGGCCCGCCCCACTGGTACCATGGGAGGCGTGAGGGCTTTCATCCTGGCGCTGGCCGCGCTTGCCGGGCCGGTGGCGGCCCAGGACTCGCTGGCAGTTCAGGCGTACAACCATTTTTATAATCTGGAGTTCGACGAAGCTATCCAGGGCTTTCAGCGCGCCATTGTCGCGGACCCGAAATCGCCGGACCTCCATAACCACCTGGCGGAGAGCATCGTATTCCGGGAAATGTTCCGCGACGGCGCCCTTGAAAGCGAACTTGTGTCCGGGAACAACTCCTTTCTGCGGCGCCCCAAGCTTAACCCGTCGCCCGAAACGGAGAAGTGGCTTCTGGACGAGGTAGCGCGCGCGATGGCGCTCTCGGAGGCGCGCCTCCGCGCGAATCCGAACGATGTTGGCGCGCTGTACGCCGAGGGAATCTCCTACGGCCTCCGCTCGGATTATTACTGGATCGTCAAGAAAGCCTGGCACGATTCTCTGAAGGACGCCAACAGCGCGCGCCGCTTGCACAATCGCGTTTCGGAGCTGCAGCCGGGCAACGTGGATGCGCGCCTGGTCCAGGGTCTGCACGATTACATCGTGGGGAGCCTGCCGCTGGGGTTGCGCATGCTGGGCTTTATGGCTGGGATACACGGCGACAAGGAGAAGGGCATTCGCGAGGTTCAGGATGTGGCGCAAAACGGCACGGACGACCGCGTGGACGCTCAGATTTTCCTGTGCGCGCTATACCGCAGGGAGAACCAGCCTCGCAAGGCCGTGCCGCTGATCCAGGACCTGATTCGCCGCTACCCGCGGAATTTCCTGCTACGGCTGGAATTGGCGCAGATGTACAGCCTGGCGGGGGATGGACCGAGCGCCCTGAGCGTGCTGCGCGAGGTGGCCGCGCTCAAAACGAGTCACGCCCCGGGCTATGACCGGGTTCCGTGGGAGAAGATCTACCTGCAGCAAGGGACGATCCAGTTCTGGTATCGCGATCTGGACGCCGCGCTGGAGAACATGAAGAAGGTAACGGCCGGCGACGCCGAACTGGACCTGAACGACGGCGCATCCGCCTATTTACGCATGGGGCAAATCTACGACCTCACAAACCGGCGACGCCTGGCCCTGGAGGCCTACCGCAAGGCCATTGCGTATGCGCCCGACGCGGATGCGGCGCAGGAATCCAAGAAGTACCTCTCTACGCCGTACCGCCGGATGTAAGCGCGGGAGAATCAATTATCGACCGAAACTTTGACCGGCAATTCCATCAACTTCGGTTCTTTGTCCGCGGTAAGAATCATGAGCGACATGCGGCCCGTGGCCTTATCCGGAATGGTGAACTTGATGGAGGTTTTGGTCTGTTCCGTGACAGCCACCTGAAGGTCGTTCTTGCCGTCGGTCAGATACAGTTTGGCGACCATATCCTTGTTGAGATTCTGGCCGGTGGCGGTGATCACGGCGCCAACCTTGCCGTTCGGCGGATCGACCGTTTCGATTGACGGCGCTGTCGCTTGTTGAGCGTAGCCCACCAGGCAACCGCCCGCGACAACCAACGCGATAAGAGATATTTTCATCTGAATGGCCCTTCCAACTAATGCTATGTCCATTCGGGAGCAATTTCAAGCTGGCCGTGATGAAAATCTCAACGGAGCGCGACCGGCGCGTCGGGGCGCCAATCCGCGGCTGTGATAAGATTGCAACCGGAGCGTATTGCAAAGCGTCGCCGGTCCGCCTATTTTGATCCAACATTATCAAAATAGGGAGTCCGGCTCGATTTACGCGCTGGTGAGCAAGCTCCCGGCGGGGGACCAACGGGTTCTTCGCGAGGGAGAAGCCTGAAGGCGCTCGGCGGACAACCCGCCCCGTTTACAAACGTGGGTCAATAACGGGGGTCGGCGGAGCCGAGCGGTGCGCTCCAATTTCTAGCGCGGTCGTGGGCCGAAGAAGACAAGAAAGCACGAAGACAGGCCAGGAGGCCCGTCCCACTTAACTTAGAGCACGTCCGCGAAGCCTCTCTTCATGTGCCGGAAGAAGAGCCCGCCGGCGACGAAGGCGGCCGCCCCGAAAGCCAGCGCGATTCCCAGATCCTCCATCCTTGGCGCGGCGGAGGTAATCAGCATGGCCCGATAGCCGCGCACCACGTACGCCATTGGATTGGCCGCCAGCAGGTAGCCGGTCCATTGGTGCTTGTAGTAATAATCCTCGGTCAGGAAAATGGGAGTGATCCAGAACCAGAACGTCAGGATCACGCTGAGGACCTGCGAGGTATCGCGCAGGAAAACGTGGAGGCTGGCGACGATCCAACCCAAGCCGACGGCCATTAGCCCGGTGGCGAACACGTAAAGCGGCAGCAGCAGCAGGAAAACGCTGATCTGGCTCTGTGAGACCCCCGCGACTACGATCAGCAACAAGAGGGCCAGCGCGTGCCCGACCAGTACGGACAGGAAGATGGAAACCGGCACGATTTCGGCTGGGAAAACGGTCTTCGTGATGAGATTCGCCTGCTCCAGGAGGCTGGTTGCCGAGCGCTGCAGGGTCTCGCTGAAGAGCATCCACGGCAACATGCCGGCAAAGAGGAACAGCGCGTAACTCTTGACGCCGGCCGGAGGTTTTTGGTGGAGGAAGAACCCGAAGACCAGGGTCCAGCTCAGAAGCAGCACCAGGGGCTGAATGAGTCCCCAGATCCACCCCATTGCGGAACCGACGTAGCGCTGCTCGAAATCCCGCCGCACGAGCTGAAAGAGCAGGCTCCGCCGCTCCACCATATTCCGCAAAAATAGCGTTCCAGGGATTCGTTTCGCCACGTTGTGTTTGAAAATACCAATTCTATCAATAACTTGCAACGGAAAATGAAGCTTGACACGACGGTTACATACTGGTACAGTTCTAGTTTCGCCAATTGTAGCGTCAAGTAGCCCCGCCGGGCCCCAGGGAATGTGCGACCGGTATTACCGGTAGTTCATCCGATGTCAAGAGGCTCCGGCCGGAGAAACTATGAATCAAGGGTACTTCGTCGTAGTATTGGCCCATTCCATAAAGGGCCGTCTGCGCCGTATACACATACCGCATCAGGCCGTCTACGCCGTATTGCTGCTTGCCCTGTTCGGGTGCGTCTCGGTTTTCGGGTTTGTCGCGAGCTATGCCCGAATGGTGTGGAAGGTCGGCAATTACAACTCCCTGCGCCAGCAGGCCGACACGCTGAGAACGCGATATCAGGATCTTCAGAAGAAAGTATCCGAAAAGGATACCCAGCTCGCCACCCTGGAAATGTACGCTCAGGAAGTATCGGTGGCCTACGGGATCAAGCAGAAGCTGGAAGGTCCGTCGGACATTTCGGCAGAGGGCGCGTTGGTTCCGAGCTTCCCGGAGAGCATTCAGGATTACAGCTTCCTGCGCAGCGCCGACCAGATTTCTTTGAAGCACCGCGCCGCGCGGCGGTTACAGCCGGCGATTTCCCGTCCTTCGGTGTGGCCCGTTGTGGGGCGTCTGATGGATGGGTTCGGAAGGCGGCTGGACCCGTTCGGGGGTGAAGGCGAGCGGGAGTTCCACACGGGCGTGGACATCAGCGCTCCGACCGGCACGGCCGTGAAGGTGACTGCGGACGGCATTGTCACGCTGGCCGAGTTCACCACCGGAGGCTACGGGCGCATGGTGGTGGTGGAGCATGGCGGCGGAATGGAAACCTGCTACGCGCACCTCTCGCGGATCTTCGTTCAGGTGGGACAGGGAGTGCGCCGCGGAGAGACGGTGGGCGCCGTGGGCAGTACGGGGCGTGTCACGGCTCCGCACCTGCACTACGAAGTCCGAATCGGTGGCAGTCCGGTGAATCCTTACACATACATGCGGACCGCGATTTTCGAGACGGCGCCGAAATCCGATTTCCCATTCTAGAAGGCGACCGCTCTCTTACGTTCGCGGCTCGGTTCGAAGTGCTCGGGCGTTCAGGATACTTCGCATTCCGCTTGCCGCACTACACTAGTACCGCCGTTGGTCTTTGCCGGCGGATCTCTTACTGCAAGCTTCAAACCCACCGCCGGCGTAGACAGGCGGCGGTACTGCGGTAACCTGTAGCTTGACCAAACGAATTCTGGTTGTGGCCGCGGCGCTGGCGGCGTATGCTTGCGGACCCGCTTCGCAAGCGGGCGATGCACCCGTATACGGGTATGAAGTGGTGCACGTTTACCCGCACGATCCCTTGGCTTTTACGCAGGGCCTGTTTTATCTGAACGGCTTCCTCTATGAGGGTACGGGCCTGAACAACCAGTCATCCATCCGCAAGGTGCGTCTGGAAACGGGAGAAGTGCTCGAGAAACACGACATTCCCGAGGCTTATTTCGGTGAAGGGATCGTGAACTGGAACGACAGTCTGCTGGAGCTGACGTGGACCAACCAAGTGGGCTTCGTTTACGACCTCGCCTCCTTCGCCCTGCGGCGCGACTTCCACTATCCCGGCGAGGGCTGGGGCCTCACTCAGGACGGAAAGCGCATCGTCATGAGCGACGGCACGGCGCAACTGCGCTTCTGGGACCCGCAGACGCTGGCGGAGACGGGCCGGATCACGGTGACCTCGGATAGCGGACCGGTGGACCGGCTGAATGAGCTGGAATGGGTCCGCGGCGAGATCTACGCCAATGTCTGGCAGACCGACCGGATTGCGCGCATCGACCCCTCGAGCGGCAAGGTCACCGGATGGATCGATTGCAAAGGACTGCTGGGCGCCGCGGATCGCACCGGCCAGGAAGACGTGCTGAACGGCATCGCCTACGACGCCAAAGGCGGCCGGCTTTTCGTGACAGGCAAGAAATGGCCCAAGCTGTTTGAGATCCGGCTGGTGAAGCGGTAGAGGCCGATCAGGCGATATCCGGGAGCAGGAAACGGTCCGTGCGCCCGGCGGCTTTGGCGACCTCTTCGGCAGCGATGTAGCCGCTGCGGACGGCGCCTTCCATGGTGGCGGGCCAGCCGGTGCGCGTCCAATCGCCAGCCAGAAAAACGCCGGGCGTCGCCGATTGCGCGGGGGGACGCAACGCCTCCGTGTCCGGGGCCGCGGAGAAGGTGGCGCGCATTTCCTTGATGACGTGCGATTTCACCAGGTTGGCATCCAGGACGCGCGGGAAGAACAGGCGCAAATCGCCGATGGCGATATCGACGATCTCGGAGCGAGACAGGTCGGTCAGGTCGCGGGAGGCGCTCATCACCAGTTGCAAGTAGCGCCCGCGGTCCTTGTTGAACATCCACTGCATGGTGCGGTCGAGCAGGGTGGCGTGGGGCAGACCGGTGACTTCGCGATCGAACCAGAGGTGAACGCCGGTGATGGGAGAATGCTCGAACCGGGGCGCCGGCAAGCCCACCGCTTCCAGGCGTTCGAAAGGCAGCGCGCAGATATAACGTTCGGCCGTACGCCGTTCGCCGGCTACCACGAAGCCTTCCGTATCGATGCGCTCGACGGGGGCGCGCAAATGGATGCGCACATTGGGGAGACGCCGCCAGGACTCGGTGGAATAGAGTTCGCCGAGCGGCGCGGAGGGCACTCCCATCTCATAGGCATCGGGCCGGGCAAGAAAACCCAGCCAGAGGACTTTGAAGCCGTGGACGGCGGCCATGCGGTCCAGGTCCTCATTGACGGCGCTTACCAGCAACTGACGCCAGAAGCGGTCGATGGCGCGCGGCGTCTGGCGCTTCTGGAGGAGCCAATCGAGCATGCTGATGCGTTCAAGGTCCGTGCGGCGGAGGCGTTCGCGGCGCAGGGCGGCCAAGGCGCGCGCGATGCCCAGCTTGTCGGCGCGGGCAAGGCATTTCAGCCCTAGAAATGACCCCGTGAAATGGAACGGCGCGGGCAGACCGCCGCGGCGCAGGATGGAGATGCGGCCACCGGGTTCGATGAAATAGAACTCGCGGTAAAAGCGGATGCGGTCGGCGACGCCCATGCGGCGGTAAAAGTCCAGCAGGTTAACGCAGCAGCGCAGCAGGATGTGCTGGCAGTTATCGATGTTCTCATCCCCGATTGGGTAAGAGGTGGCGCGTCCGCCAAGGAAAGGCCGCGACTCGAAGAGATCCACCTCGAACCCGGCGCCGCCGAGCGCGGCCGCCGCGGCCATTCCGGCGAGGCCGCCGCCGGCGATAAGAACCGTGGACATCAGTTGACAGTATGGCAGGCTTGCGGGAGTCAAAGAAAGAGGAATGGGCCCCAGATAAACACAGATGAACACAGATAAGAGGAGTTAGGGAAGGGAGATGGTGTTCTGTTGGTCCGGGCATGTGTGGTGGCACGGATTGGAGGATGAGAACAAGAAGGCCAGGAGGCCCGCCGTACCGGATTAACACACCTTTTTATCGCGGTTACGCCGCCAATGTCTTTTCTTTGGTATAGTTTACTCTGTTCGACTGCCGGACAAACGAGAGGGAGGATTGTGGTGAATTCAAGTAAAGAACCCAAGTTGCCCGCCCAACCCAAAGGTGTCTCGCGGCGCGGCTTCCTAGGCGGCGTGGGCATCGGCGGCGGTGCGTTGGGGACGGGGTTACTGGCGAACGAGAGCGCCAGCGCCGCGCCTCCAGCGGCCAACCTGGTTGGACCGGGGGCGGCGGACATCACGCTGACCATCAACGGAAAGCCGGTCAACCTGAAAGTGGAGCCGCGCGTTACGCTGCTGGACGCCTTGCGCAACTACATCGGCATGACGGGGGCCAAGCGCGTGTGCGACCGCGGTACCTGTGGGGCCTGCACCGTCATCCTGGCCGGCAAGACCGTCTACAGTTGCACGGTGCTGGCCATCGACGCGCAGGGCAAGAACATCGAGACTATCGAAGGCCTGGCGACCGGGAACAGCCTGCATCCGGTGTCCGCCGCCTTCGTCGCCCACGACGGACAGCAGTGCGGATACTGCACGTCGGGATTCGTCATGGCGGCCAAGGGCTTCCTGGACGAACATCCCAATCCGACCATGGACGATGTAAAGCACGGGTTGTGCGGCAACCTCTGCCGCTGCGGGACGTACATGGGCGTCCGCCAGGCGGTCCTGGACGCCGCCGCCAAGATGAAGGGAGCGAAAAATGGCTAGCACGCCGGATTATAGCTGGCCGCCGATGGACCAGCGCAAAGTCATCGGCAAGCCGATCAAGCGCCTGGACGGCCCGCAGAAGGCCAGCGGGCGCGCCAAGTACACTTCGGATCTGAAGCCGCAGGGGCTGCTCTTCGCGGCCTACATGGGAAGCCCGCACGCGCACGCCCGCATCACCAAGATCGACACGAGCGACGCGGAGAAGACGCCGGGCGTCAAGGCGGTACACATTATTAACCCGGAAGGGACCGAGATCCAGTGGGAGGGCATGGAAGTGGCGGCCGTGGCGGCCACTACCGAGGAAATCGCCAACGACGCCATGCGCAAGATCAAGGTGGAGTATGAAGTGCTGCCCCACTTCGTTCAGGAAGCCGATTTGAGCAAGGCAGGCGCGCGGGCCAAAGCCGGCGGCGAGAGAGTAACGGGCGATCCGGATCAGGCGTTCAAAGACGCCGAGGTTACTTCCGATGGGCAGTACGGCATTCCGGTGATTAACCACTGCTGCCTGGAGCCGCACGGCGCGGTGGTCCAGTGGCAGGGCGACCAGGTGCACGTGTTTCCGTCGACGCAGTACATTTCGGGCACGGCGCCGCAGCTTGCGCCGAACATTAAGGTCCCGGTCACCAACATTCACGCCCACATGGACTATATCGGCGGCGGTTTCGGCAGCAAGTTCTCGCCGGGAAAATGGGCCGAGGTGTGCGCGTTCCTCTCGCAGAAGGCGGGCGGCGCTCCGGTCAAGGTGTTCCTGGATCGCCGGATGGAGCAGTTGATTCCCGGAAACCGGCCCTCCGCGTTCGCCAAGATCAAACTGGGCGGCAAGAAGGACGGCACGATTACCGCGTGGCAATCCGACGCGTGGGGGACGGGAGGATTCGCGGGCGGCAACTCTCCGCCGCTGCCCTACGTAGTGGATCGGATTCCCAACACGCGACTCACCTACACGGGCGTCTCCGTGAATTGCGGCCCCAACCAGGCCTGGCGCGCGCCCAACAATCAGCAGGCGTGCTACCTGACCTGTTCCGCGCTGGAGGATTTCGCGGCCAAGGCGGGGATGGACCCCATCGATGTTTTCGATAAGAATTTCTCCTACGCTCCCGATGCGCGCGTGGAAATTTACCGCTTCCAGTTGCACAAAGCCGCCGAACTGGCCGAGTGGAGCAAGCTGTGGCATCCGCGCGGCAAGGGCGCGGCCGGTACGGTGAAGCGCGGACTGGGGGTGGCTTTCGGCGCCTGGGCGGGCGGCGGCCATGCCAGCCAGTGCCTCACCACCATCAACCTAGATGGCTCGGTGACGGTGGAGCTTGGGTCTCAGGACCTGGGCACGGGGACCCGCACCATCATCACGCAGGTGGCGGCCGAGACGCTGGGGCTGCCCATGAGCGCCATCAAGCTGAATATCGGCGACAATTCGTATCCCAATTCCGGCGCTTCGGGCGGTTCTTCGACGGTGGGGGGCGTATCGTCTTCCACGCGCAAATCCACCATGAACGCGCTAGCGAAGCTGTACGAGGTGGTGGCGCCTTCGCTGGGCACGGATGCGGACCATTTGGAAGCGGTGAACGGCCACATCCAGGTGAAGGGCACGCCGGCCAAGAGCCTGACTTGGGCGGCGGCTTGCAAGAAGATTGCGGGCGGCGGCAAGATCTCCGAGATGGGCGAGAATGTCCAGCGCAATCCCGGCGGGTTGAATTCGCAGGGCGCGGCGGGCGTGCAGATCGCCGACGTCTCGGTGGATACGGAAACCGGGGTGGTGCGCGTGAACCGCTACGTGGCTGTGCAGGATTGCGGCCTGGTGGTGAACCCGTGGCTGGCACAGAGCCAGATCCACGGCGGCATCATCATGGGAATCAGCACGGCGCTGTTCGAGGAGCGCATTATGGACGCTCAGACGGGCCGCATGCTGAATCCGGACATGGAGTTCTATAAGCTGGCCGGAATCGACGATGTTGGAGATATCGTCGTACACCTGGACATCCGGGAGGAGAACGACAAGCGCGGCATCATCGGACTGGGTGAGCCGTGCGCCATCGCCATCTGCGCGGCGATGGGCAACGCGGTAGCCAACGCCATCGGAGTGCGCGTGCCGAACGTGCCGCTGACTCCGGATCGCGTGCTGACCGCGCTCGAAGGGAGGAACGCATAATGCAAGCCTTCGAATACGCCAATCCCGCAACGCTTCAGGAGGCGCTTGGGCTGCTGGCGCCGCAGTGGGGGCATACCGATATCCTGGCGGGCGGCACGGACCTCCTGGCGCTCATGAAGGAGTACATCAACACGCCCAGGCGGCTGGTGAACATCAAGGGCATCAAGGAACTCGAAGGAATCCAGAAGACCGCGGCCGGGCTGCGCATCGGCGCGCTGGTTACCATGGACGAACTGGCGAAAAACGCCGATGTCCGCACCGATTACAAAGCGCTGGCGGATGCGGCGGGCGGCATTCCGAGCCCGCAGATCCGCCACATGGGGACGGCCGGCGGCGACCTGTGCCAGCGCCCGCGCTGCTGGTACTACCGGCGAGGTTTCGGCCTGCTGGCGACGGACGACGGCAAGCCGCTGGTTCCGGATGGCGAGAACAAATATCACGCGATTTTCGGAGGCGGGCCGGCTTACTTCGTGAGCGCGTCGAGCCTGGGGCCGGCGCTGGTGGCCCTGGGCGCGACGGTGAAGCTGGTTTCGGCGAAGGCCAGCCGGGAGGTTGCGGCAGCCAAGTTTTTCGTGACGCCTAAGGACGCCGACACGCGGGAGATTGCGCTCCATCCGGACGAAATCCTTACGGAGATTGTGATTCCGGCCGGGGCTGTGAAGACGGCGACTTATGAGGTGCGGCAAAAGGAGGCCTTCGACTGGCCGCTGGCCGCCGCCGCCGTGGCTTTGAAGATGAACGGCAATACGGTGACCTCGGCCCGAGTGGTTTTGGGACACGTGGCGCCGATTCCGTGGGATGCCGCCGGGGCAGGGAAGGCGCTGGCGGGCAAGACCATCACGGCCGCCACCGCCGAGGCGGCAGGAAAAGCCGCGGTGGAGGGCGCTCAGCCGCTGAGCCAGAATGCCTACAAGGTGCAACTGGCCAGGGTCGCGGTGAAGCGCGCGCTGCTCGACGCGGTCAAGACGAGGGCATAGCCATGGATGCGAGTAAAGCGGGCGCGAGCCGCTGTGAAAAACTGCGCTGGAAGGGCATGTTTACCGACAGCCTGCCGGACCCGACCGTTCAGCCGTCCAACGACCGGGCGTTTTGGTGCCAGCACACGTATACGTGCCTGGGACCGGACGGCAAGGTGGTGGACGACTTTGAGTGCAGTCCGGCAAGAAAGTGCTACGAAGAACTGTGAGGGGCGCTCATGCCGCGGCCGGTCTCGGCGGCGTTTGTTACGCGGTGCAGCCTTAGAACACCGCCGGCATAGACCGGCGGCGGTACTAACGCGCTCGACCACGGCCATTCTTCGGGCGATGCCGTTAATCCAGCCATGATGGGGTTCCGCTCTACGTACGAGACGGCTTTTGCGAAGTCTTCGGCCGATCGAATCCAATGATCGAAGTATTCTCCGTTCCAGAGAACCGAGCCGGTTCTACCGAGGATCCGGTTGATCCGGCTCGTGGTGGCGGATTTCAGCCAGCCGACTATTGCGGGCAGCGTGTCTTTGGGTGTGAGAAGCAAGTGTACGTGGTTCGGCATGACCACCCAGGCATGGGTCCGATACAGCCCATGAACCGTTTCGCCGTCCCGTAATGCCTCCGTGAATATCGCTGCGACCCGCGGGTCGACCAGCCATTGCGGACCGGAGCTTGCGAGGTCGAGCTGGCGGTCCATCGCCATGAGGCCACTGCCGGCCAGGCCCCAGGTAACTAGCACCGCAGATCCTTTCATACATGGGGATAGTGCGCGGGGGACGTAATTGTTCTCAGGGAAATACAAAAGCAACCGCCGGCAGCGACCGGCGGCGGTACCGTTAGTCGGCCAACAGGTTGATGGAGCCGATGCCGCCTTGAATGTCCAGGTGGATGCTGGCCTTGGAATGGTCGTAGGCGTCGTTGACCAGATGGTCGCCCTCCTGGTGGAGGCCGGTGGAATGGACGGAGCCGATGCCTCCCTCGGCCTTGGCATAGACGCCGGTCTCGCGTGGAAGGCGGATGGTGGCCTCGCCGATGCCGCCGCGAATGCGCACGTCGTAATCGCGCCGGGGAGAGCCGCGCAGATCCATGTCCAAACGTCCGACGCCGATTTCGACATCGACGCTGCGAAGGAAGAGACTTCCCAAATCCAAGTGCGCGTCGCCGGCCCCGAACTGAACGTTCAGATCCAAGGGGATGTCGTTGGCCAGGCGCAGGTTCCATTCGTACTTTACGTTGCCCGACATGCCATGGTGCGGGCCCGGCTGGCTGATGTCCAGATTGCCGTGCCCGGCGGCGCTGGTGTATTTCACCACGGGCTTCCACGACTCGATGTTGTAAGTCACGCCGCCATCCAGGAAACCGGCTGCCCCGGGCGATACCCGCAGGTTGCCGGCGGCCATATTGAGGTTCACGTGGAGAAACTCGGAAGCGTCCCGCGCGATGGAGACGGAATCGTGCTGCAATGGGCCGTTGCGAATCTCGACCGCGCAGGCCGCCAGAGAGAGCGCCAGTGGAACGGATAGAAGGGAACGGGAAGTCATTGGGAACCTCAGGATGTCATACGGCGGGGCGGGGTGGTTAGTTCCCTGGGCGGGGGACCGCTCTCTGACGTTCGCGGCTCGGATGGGGAGTTCGCGGTGCGGATGGGTGGTGAGTGGCAGACGAAAGCGTCTGCCCCACCTGCGCTAAATTAGAGTTCCATGCCGCAGAGACTGGTGGAGTGCGTCCCCAATTATTCCGAAGGGCGGGATGCCACCAAGATCGATTCCCTGGCCGGAATCATCGAGGCCGTTCCCGAAGTGGTCTTACTGGACCGCCAGTCGGATGCCGACCACAACCGCTCGGTTATGACCTTCGCGGGTCCGCCCGAGGCAGTCGCGGAGGCTGCGCTCCGGGCGGTGGAGAGAGCGGCCACGCTGATCGATCTCACGAAGCATCGGGGTGCGCACCCGCGCATGGGGGCGGCGGACGTGGTTCCGTTCATTCCCCTGGAGGGGGTGACGCTTGCGGAGTGCGCCGAAATCGCGGTGCGCGTGGGCAATGAAATATGGAGCAGGCTGCGCATCCCGGTCTTCCTTTATGGAGCGGCGGCCCGGCGGCCGGAACGGGTCAACCTGGAAAACATCCGGCGCGGCCAGTTTGAAGCGCTGCTTGCGGAGATGGGGACGGTTCCGGCGCGCGACCCGGACATCGGCCTGGCGGTGTGTCATCCGACCGCCGGAGCCGTGGCGGTTGGAGCGCGCACGTTCCTGATCGCCTGCAATGTCAATTTAGGGACCGCGGACGTCGCCATTGCCAAACGGATCGCCAGGACGATTCGTTTCTCCTCGGGCGGGCTTCGGCACGTCAAGGCGATTGGCTTGCTGTTAGCTTCGCAGAACCTGGCCCAGGTTTCCATCAACCTCACGGATTTCGAGGAGACGCCCATACACGCGGTATTCGAAGCCGTGCGCCGGGAGGCGGAGCGCTACGGCGCGCCGGTGGTGGAGACGGAGATCGTGGGTCTGATTCCCAGGAGGGCGTTCGAGATGTCGGCGGATTACTTCCGGCGTTACGGAAATTCGGCCGCGGGGCAGATCCTGGAGGATCGGATGGCGGAGGATGGGAAAAGGCGGCAGCGCTAAATGGCCGTTGGCAGGCGGAAGCGCCTGCCCCACTTAGCTACTTCAGAGCGGCGCGCTGGGTGGCGCCGCGGCGGGCTAAGAGCGCTTGCGCCTTGGGAAGGCTGTCGATGGCCTTGCGGACCTCCGGATCGTCGTGCATGATGGCGCGAAGGGCGGTGTTCTTGTCGTAGGCGCGCTCGATCAGTTCCAGGCGAAGCTGATCGCTGATCCATTGGCGGTTGGCGGTGAATTCCTCGTCGGTGAAAGAAACCTGCTGGGATTTCAGGTACTCCTTGAACCGCTCCAGGGTGGCGGCATCCGGCTCCCACGTGGGCGAGGGGAGCGCCGGCTGAGCGGCGCCGAAATAGAGCGAGCCGAAATGGAAGACCTTCTCGTTGCTTAAGCCGAATACGCGGGCCTCAAAGCGATTCGAGACCGGCGGAACGTACTTCTCGTCGGGTGTGATGCCTCCTCCGCCGTAGACCTTGCGGCCGCTATCGGTGGCCTTGACGTCGGTTTCGCTGGGCGTCTCGTTCTTACGGGGGGAGTAGTAGTATTCGAAGAAGGACCGGTTATTGTAATCGCGCTGGATCAGGCGTCCGCTGGGCGTGTAGTAGTGTGCGATGGTCAGCAACAGGGCGGCGCCTTCGGAAAGCGGGAATTGCGCCTGCACCAGTCCCTTTCCGAATGTGCCTTCGCCGATGAGCCAAGCCCGATCATGATCCTGCAAGGCGCCCGAAACGATCTCGGAGGCCGACGCCGAGCCACGGTTCACCATCACGACGATGGGGTAGTCCTGCGCCAGCGGCTGAGCTTTGGCGCGGTAAATCCGTTCCGGGGCGGCCCTTCCCTTATCGGAAACCACAACCTGGCCGTCGCGCAAGAAGCGGCCCACCGCGGCTACCGCTTCGTTGACCAACCCGCCAGGGTTGCCGCGAAGGTCCAACACCATGCCGGTGACCTTAGATTCGCCTAATTTCGCAAGCGCGGCCTCGATATCCTTGCTCACATTCTGGGATTCGAAGGTGGTGATCCCGAGAAACACTACGCCCGGTTGCAGCCAGTAGGCATCCACCACACTGGTCGAGATCTCTCCCCGCGTCACGGCGAAAGTGATGGGATCGGTCACGCCCGGCCGTTGGACGGTGACATGCACTTCGGTGCCTCGCGGCCCGCGCAGCATATCCGCCACCTTTTGAGAATTCACGCCGAGGGTCTTCACGCCGTCCACAGCGGCGATGATGTCGCCGCGGCGCAGTCCGGCTAATTGGGCCGGCGAACCGGGGAAGGGCTCGTAGGCCACCGTGTTGCCGCCCGATGGCGGATCGACAGTGATCAGCATGCCCACGCCGAAATACTGCGCGCGCTGCTTCCGCTGCATGTCGGCGTACTCGGCGGGATCGAGGAAGCTGGAATGCGGGTCCAGGGTTTCCAACATGCCTGGTATGGCGCCTTGGTAAAAGGCCCTGTCGGCCGGCACGTCCTCGGCGAAGTTCTTCTCGATGAGCGCATAGGCGTCCGTCACCTGGCGCATTCCAGCATCGAGCTGGTCGGCGGATGCGGGCGTGGCCGGGGCCGGGAGCCGCCGGGCGGCTTCAGCTTGAGGCGCACCCTGGGCGCGAACTCCCGAGCCGTGCGACGCCAGAAGGGCCAGGTACATGGCAGCCGAGAAAGCGAGGACTATGCTTAAGGTTTTCATGGTTCGACACCGCCGCGGCGGTCAGGCCAGCCGCAGTCACCCCCAGCTTTAGACTAGCACTCCACGACCCACCGCGCGACCCCGCCTCTTACACGGCGCGGGCTTTGCGCGCGGCCGCGCCGGTTTCGGACTTAGCCGGCTTGCGCTCCGCCACCGCGTTCAGCCGCTTCAACTGGTCGGTGACGCACACCAGAAACATAGGCTGCCGGGCGTTCTTCAGGATGTCGATCACGCGGCCGGGCGCGTCCTCAAGAAAGATCGTCTTCCCATCTGTGAGCAAATGCACTTCGGAGGATGTCGCGAGGGCCTCATGCAGCCGCTTTCCCATGTCCTTTTGAAGGAAGCGCAGGACGCGGCGGATTCTTTGCAGCGAAAAGCCCTTCCGCCGGAGCTCGGCGATCACGGAAATCTCGACCACTTCGTCGAGGATGTAAATGCGCTTGTGCCCATCCTGTCGCGGGGAGACGACGTGGCGTTCGTCCCACCACTGCAATTGTCGAAGGCTGACGCTGCAGAGCCGGGCAACTTCGGCGCTGTTGAAAGCTTGCGCCTCTGGAGATAAGGGTGGACGGCTTTTCCTGGCTTTAAACATCTTGGGCGGCTTCCGTTTGTGAAAAATAGGGCTACTCTGGATTGTACCTGTGTGGCGGGCTGTGTCAATAGGATTGCAGATTTCGTTTTCATGCATCGATAGGCAGAAAACTCATCTCCCGCGTAATTTTTGCACGTGCGCGGGCCGGGGCAGCGCCGAATACCCGCAAAATCGGGGTATTGGGAGAACGGCGAGCGAATTGCCTGATGAGGCGCGGAGGTTCGATTAAATGAAAACAATTCTTGCTACCACGTTCATCGTGGCGGGGGTCTTAATCAGCACGGGTTGCGCCACGAAGAAGTACGTACGCAACACGGCGGCGCCTATCCAGGCAAAAGTCGATCAGGTAGGCGATCAAACGAACAAGAACGCCCAGGATATCCAGGCAACCAACACCAAGGTTCAATCGAATGACGAAAATGCCCAACGCGGCATCAGCGCGGCGCATGAACAGGCCACAACGGCCCTTCAAGATGCGGCCAACGCCGACAAGCACGCGGGCGACGCCATGACTAAAGCCGACCAGGCGACCCAGGCCGGCGAGCAGAACAAGCGGGACCTGAGCAGTTTGAGGGAAGTGGTCGCCAACATCGACGATTACAAGCTGCAAACCTCGGTCAGCGCGCTGTTCAAGTTCAACCAGTCCACGCTAAGTCCGGAAGCGAAGGAGAGCCTCGATACACTCGCCACTCAGGTTCAATCCGATAAGCGGTTCCTGATTGCGGTGGAAGGCTACACGGACAGCGTCGGCGACCGCGTATACAATGAGGCGCTCAGCCGGCGGCGCGCCGATGCCGTGGTGGAGTACCTGGTGGCCAAGCACGACATACCGATCTATAAAATCCACATGGTGGGTCTCGGTGAAGAGAAGCCTGTGGACGAAGCGAAGACCCGCGATGCCAGAGCCAAGAACCGCCGCGTCGAAGTGAAAGTCTTCAGCGCGGACCAGGTGATGAGCGCGCTGGCATCTAACCAGTAAGCGCTGCGATAAAGAGTGAGCGTGGAAGCCAGAGGAGTGGGGCGGACCGGCGCCCCACTCTTTTTTTCAGGTCTGCCGGCCGTCGGCTTCGCGAACCCGAAGCGCCTGCCACCAGATATAGAGGAACGCGAGGTTCGAGGCGATGTTCACCAGGCCGCCGGCGAAGGTGAGCGTCGACGAGTGCCGGGTCACGGCGAGATTGGAAATTGACCCGGCGATCGCCGCGCCCGTGAACAGGATGCCAAGGGCGCCGCTCAGCAGGAGCAGGCGCGAGTCTTTGAGTCTCGATCCAATCAGCATGGCCCACAGTCCCAGGTCGAGAATCGCCGCACAGAAGTTCAGGTTGCTGGTCCAAGCCGTCATCCATTGCCCGGTCGGAACCACGGGATCGTAGTGGACCCAGAACGCGACGGCCGAGAAAAGGACGGCGCCACTCACCATTGACGTCCGCAGGACGCGCCGCGAGCGGGACCTTTCCGTAGCCTGGTAAATCAGGCTAAGCACCACCACGAACACCAGAGCCATCAGCACGCGCTCATCGAACCAATAGATCTTGAGATACTGCGACCAGACGTGACGGTCGTGGAGCCGGACGGCATCCAGATGACCCAGAATGTACATGGGGGTTTCGACGAGAGAGACCACGAAGACCGCGGCCATATAGAGGAACAGCGCCGGATAGCGCCGGTAAGAGCCACGTAACATCGCGGCGAGGATCAGCACTTCCAGCGGGATCCCAATCAGGTTTGCGCAGATATCCAGCGCGAACCGCATGTCACTTCACTTCGGGCCCGTGTGCGACCTCATGACATCCGGGGTACTATGCTACCCGAGCCTGGTCCCAGGGATCCGGCGGCATGCCCGGCCCGTGCGCTACGCGAATCTGATCCCAGGGATCCGGCGGCATGCCCGGCCCGTGCGCTACGCGGATCTGGTCCCACGGATGCGGCGGCATACCCGGCCCGTGCGCCACGCGAATCTGGTCCCAGGGATCCGGCGGCATGCCCGGCCCATGCGCCACGCGAATCTGGTCCCAGGGATCCGGCGGCATGCCCGGCCCATGCGCTAGCTGCTTCGTTAGATCCGGTGGCGGAATCAACCCCGGCGCCGCGCCGGCGGGGGTTTGGAAATGCCACGGCATAGCCGTCCGGACGCCCTGCGCGGTGTTCCACGCAAAGGCGACTACGAACAGCATCAAAATAGCAGCAACTGTGATCCTGTTTCCCAGAAATCTACGCATGTGCGATCTCCTTTAGGGCACCGACCCGGTAAGCGCCTGCGGTGGTGTCAGGGGGTTAGCCTGCGGGTAAGGTGCTATCTAGTACTATCGTGCGTCCCCGGATGTCAATTGAATAGGGTAAATACCCTAATTGCCGACCATATCACCCAGCCTGAGAGGGCTAGGACCGGCCTAAAACCGGCTCCTCACAGGACTCGTCGCGAAACCGGCCGCAACCGGGATACTCGAGGCGCATGTCCGAGGTGACTTCATCGAGCATCTCAAGGGTGGCTGTTCGGCTCTCCATGGCGAAGGCGGTCAGCAGCAGGTTGTCACAGATAGAATTGATCAACCGGGGGATACCCTGAGATCTGAGATGGATCTCATCGATCAGTTCCGCCGGCAGAATGGTCTGGTCGCAAAGACCGGCGCAGGCCATCCGGAAATTCACGTACGCTCGGGTTTGGCCGGGCTGGAAAGCGCGAAGAGCGCAGCGCAAGGCGATCCGTTGCTTGAGTTGGCGGAATTCCGGGGCATCCAGTTTCGCGTCAAGCTCCTGCTGGCCGGCCAGGACGATCTGGAGGAGCTTGCCCTTGCGGTTCTCAAGGTTGCCCAGCAACCGGATCTCCTCAAGCACGTCCCAATCCAGGTTGTGGGCCTCATCGACGATCAGGACCGTCGTGCGGCCGGCTTCCGCCCTTCCCAGCAACATGCTGTTGAGAGCCATCAGGACCTCGGTTTTCGATTGACGGTTGCACTCCAGATCGAGATCGTAGGCCAGCATTTCAAAAAACTGCGTAACGGACAGGCGCGAGTTGAACAAAGAGGCGAACGCGATCTGCTGGGCGTTAAGGAAGTCGCGGAGGCACTCGAGCATGGTGGTCTTGCCCGTCCCGACCTCTCCCGAGAGTACGACGAAGCCTTTCAGGCTGCGAACCCCGTAAATGAGGTTCGCCAGCGCTTCTTCATGCTGCGGGCTGCGAAACAGAAAAGCCGGGTCCGGACTCATGTTGAAGGGACTCTGCTTGAACCCGAAGAAGGCGTTGTACATATGGCAGCCAGGCGAGACTTCTGGAATTTTAGCATGTGACAGTCTTGAGGGGGCCGCAGGGCGGCGGGCAGGGCCTTTGACGCGGAGACGGGCCCGCAAGGGCAGCGGGCGCCCCGACGCTGCCGGGTTCGCCTCCGTGCCAAGGCGTAAGGCGCGCGCCGCCCGGCTACACCCAAAGCAAAGGCTGGCGAAATGGGAAGTTGCGCCGAACCTCTTCCACGGCGGGGTCCGGCTCGAGGCTGCGCCACAACGCCAGATACTCGGGCTTGTCCAGCGCCAGTCCGGCGAACAGCAGGAACGGCTGGCGCACGGGCCACTGCTCGTCGTACATCGCATCGGGCGGGAGCGGCCATGCCTTCTTGTTCCGTACATAGGGGTACATATACCCGGCGGCCAGCGCCATGCCGCGGCCATCCGGCAGGCGCCACTTCCAGAGGTCGTCGCGGGGTGTGGTCAGCATTTGCGCAAGCATCGACATGGCATCCAGATTGAAGAGCGAATAGCCATAGGGCTTGGTGCGGCGCAGTTCCTCCGGGAAGCTGCCGTCAGCGCCTTCCTGGTTGGGGATCAGCACGGTCCTGAAGCGGTCGCGGCAGTACGCCGCCATGGCTTGGTTGGCCGTGAGCTGCGCGAAGGCCAGGGCCTGCACGGCCCAACAAGTAGCGTGGTTGTTCGTCGCGTCGCGCTCGGAAATGCCGTAAGCATGGGTGGCGATCCAGTTCAGATAATCGGCGAACCACGCTTTCACGCTGGCTAAATCCGCCGCGGGGAGGCTGAGCACGGAGGCCGCGCGCGCGACTTCCGCCAGGTGGACCGTGTCGATGATGCCCGTTCCCCTCCCCGTGTAACGGCCCTGGATGGCTTGGGCGTACTGCAGGTTCGGGTTCATGCGTGTGGCGTCATCGACGAACCATGCGCGCAAGTGCCGCGCGGCATGTTGCGCATAGGCCCGTTTCCCGGTGATCTTATAGGCCGCGGCGAGCGCCGGAACAATCAGACTGAGACGGATCATGGCCCGGCGATGCTCGACGAAGTTGTCAGGATTGGTCATGCCGTCGCGCTGAATATAGGGGCCGCGTGGGTTGTTGGGGTCCGGCCACCAGTAGTCGCCTTCGGAGAAAAAATCGTGCAAGCCGCCGGCGCTGCGCGGGCAATGGGAAGCGGTGATCGTAACGGGCTGTTCGGGCAGATAGCGCCCGGCCGCAAGGAGGACGCGGCCGCGCTCGATCGCCCGGAGGTCGAAATCTCCGGCGGCCTGGCCTGAGCCCGGAAACGCAAGAGCCAGCGCGCCTTGTAGAAAGTCCCTACGCCGCATCATGGTGACCCGAATGCGCCTGAGAACGGCAACTTGCCCGCCTCCCCATTGCCAGACCCTCCACACCCATGGCGATGCTTTGCGCTAAAATTCTCGTTCGGTCGAATACTAAATCATAAGCCCTAAAGGACTAATCGGCGCTGGCCCGGATGATTCCGTAATCCGGGCCTCATCATGGATTATTATGGAACTATTCGTACCCTCGCTCTGTGAGGGTTGTCTTCAAGGACAAGTGCGCGAGCAAATCAGGCAGGTAGCGACATGAATACGGAGAGTACTTTCCCGCCGATGGAGCAGGGCATTCAGGCGCCTCCCCCCGCGACGCAGCCGCCCAAGCCGCGACCCTCAGGCCGCGGATGGCTGTGGCTGCTCGTTCTGGCGCTAGTGGGCGTTGCCGCCTGGTATCTCTGGCCGAAAGCGGGAGCGATGCTCACCACCACGCCCGCGGCGGGCGCCGGCGCCGGCAAGAAGGGCGGAGGGGGCGTGGTCCCGGTGGTGGCGGCAAAGGCTTGGAAGGGCGATATCGGGGTTTATATCACCAGCCCGGTCAGTTCGGTGACGCCCATTTACACGGACACGATCAAGAGCCGCGTGGACGGGCAGTTGATGAGCGTCCACTACCACGAAGGCGACATCGTTCATGCCGGCGACCCGCTGGTGGAGATCGACCCGCGGCCTTATCAGGCCACGTTGGACCAGGCAGAGGGTCAACTGGTGCGCGACCAGGCCATCCTCGCGAATGCGAATGTCGATCTGGACCGCTACACCAAATTGCTGGCGCAAAACGCCATTCCCGAACAGCAACTGGCCACGCAAAAAGCCCTAGTCTCGCAGTACGAAGGGGTAGTGAAGACCGACCAGGCGCAGATCGAAAGCGCCAAGGTGAACGTGGCTTACTGTCACATCACGGCGCCGATCACCGGCAGGATTGGTTTGCGGCTCGTGGACCCGGGCAACATCGTGCATGCCACCGATACCAACGGTCTGCTGGTGATCACCCAGATCCAGCCTATCAGCGTCATTTTCACGGTGGCCGAGGACGACCTTCCCTCGGTGCTCCACAAACTCGCCGCGGGCGAGCATTTGAGAGCCGACGCCTACGACCGGGGGGACATCAAGAAGATCGCCACGGGGACGCTGGCGACGGTGGACAACCAGATCGATCCGACCACCGGCACGCTCCGCTTCCGCGCCAATTTCGATAACAGCGACAACCAGCTCTTCCCCAACCAGTTCGTCAACCTCCACCTGCTGTTAGAGGAAAAGAAGGGAGTCACGCTGGCCCCCACCGCAGTGATCCAGCGGACCACCAGTATCCAGTACGTCTACCTGGTGAAAGACAACAATACCGTCACCGTCAGGCAGATTGTTCCTGGAGTCACCGACGGGGACAACACGGAAATTGTCAGCGGCGTTTCCCCCGACGACGTGCTGGTGATGACGGGCGTCGACAAGCTGGCGGAAGGCACGCGGGTCAACGTCCAATTAGCCGGCGGCCAGGCCGCTCCCAAGTCCGGAGGCAAGAAGAAGTGAGTCCCTCCCGGACGTTTATTCTCCGGCCGGTCGCGACATCCCTCCTGATGATTGGCATCCTGCTGGCGGGCGCTGTCGCCTACAAGCAGTTGCCGGTTTCCGCGTTGCCGGAGGTGGATTATCCGACCATCCAGGTAATCACCTTCTATCCAGGCGCCAGCCCGGACGTGATGGCGTCTTCGGTCACCGCGCCTCTCGAGCGCCAGTTCGGGCAGGTGCCGGGCTTGCAGCAAATGACCTCGACGAGCTCGGATGGAAGCTCAGTCATCACACTGCAATTCAATCTTGCGTTGAGCATCGACGTCGCTGAGCAGGAAGTACAGCAATCCATCAACGCCGCGGGGACATTTCTGCCTTCGGACCTTCCGGTCCCGCCGATTTACGCCAAGACCAACCCCGCCGACACTCCCATTCTGACTCTGGCTCTTACTTCCGAGACCCAACCGCTTTCGCAAGTCGAAGATCTGGCCGACACGCGCCTGGCGCCCAAGATTTCGCAATTGCCCGGCGTAGGTCTGGTGAGCATCAGCGGCGGGCAGAAACCGGCGGTCCGGATTCAGGCCAACCCGACCGCGCTGGCATCCTACGGGCTGAACCTGGAGGATGTTCGCAGCGCCATCGTGGCGGCCAACGTGAACCAGGCGAAGGGCAATTTCGACGGCGCGCGCCAGTCCTACCAGATCGGCGCCAACGACCAGTTGCTTTCGTCGAACGACTATCGCCCGCTGATCGTGGCTTATCGCAATGGGGCCCCGGTGAAGCTCACCGATGTCGCCGACGTGATCGACGATATCGAGAACGTGCGGCAGGCCGCCTGGATGAATGAGTCGCCGGCCGTCATCATGAACATTCAGCGGCAGCCAGGCGCCAACATTATCCAGGTGGTGGACCGCATCAAGCTGCTGCTGCCGACGCTCACTTCCACGCTGCCGAAATCCATTCAGGTGAGCATTCTCACGGACCGCACCAATACCATTCGCGCCTCGGTTTCGGACGTCCAGTTCGAGCTGATGCTGACGGTCGGGCTGGTGGTCATGGTGATCTTCCTGTTTCTGCGCAATGTGGCGGCCACCATCATCCCGAGCGTGGCCGTTCCGCTATCGCTGGTGGGCACATTCGCGGTGATGTACATGCTCGGTTACAGCCTCAACAACCTTACGTTGATGGCTCTGACCATCTCCACCGGATTCGTGGTGGACGACGCCATCGTGATGATCGAGAACATCGCGCGTTACATCGAAATGGGAGAGGCTCCTCTAAAGGCGGCGCTGCGTGGCGCCGAGCAAATCGGTTTCACCATCATCTCTCTGACGGTGTCGCTGACCGCGACGCTGATTCCACTGCTGTTCATGGGCGACATTGTGGGCCGGCTCTTCCGCGAATTCGCCGTCACGCTGGCCGTCACCATTCTGGTCTCCGCGGTCGTATCGCTCACCTTGACGCCAATGATGTGCGCCAAGCTGTTGAAGCACAAACCGGAGGCGCAGCAGGGACGCCTCTTCCGCGCCTCAGAACGCGCCTTCGAGTCCATGATCGCGCTGTACGGAACAATCTTGCGTTTCGTGCTGCGCTGGCAAACCGCGACGCTGCTGGTGGCCGCCGGCACGCTGGCGTTCACGGTCTATCAGTTCTATACCATCCCCAAAGGGTTCTTCCCCATCCAGGATACCGGCGTGATTCAGGGCGTATCGGAAGCCGCTCAGACCATCTCATTTCCGGAGATGGCGTCGCTTCAGCAGCGCCTTACGAAGGTGATTCTGAAAGATCCGGCGGTGGAGAATCTCTCCTCCTTTATCGGCATCGATGGAACCAACACCACCCTCAATAGCGGGCGCATTCTGATCAATCTGAAACCGCTCGAACAGCGTAAAATCAGCGCCTCCGACGTGATTCGCCGCCTCCAACCGCACCTGGCGGAAGTAGCCGGCGCCACGCTGTTCATGCAACCCGTGCAGGATCTCACGGTGGAAGACCGCGTCAGCCGCACCCAGTTCCAATACACCCTGGAAGATCCGAGCGCCGATGAGTTGAACATCTATGCGCCGAAGATGGTGGCCCGGCTGCGGGAACTGCCGGAACTGAGCGATGTAGCCACCGACCAGCAACTGCAGGGAATGCGCGCCACGCTGGTATTCGATCGCGATACGGCCTCGCGGTTGGGAATTACGCCCTCCACCATCGACCAGACCCTCTACGACGCCTACGGCCAGCGGGAAGTCTCCACCATCTTCACGCAGCTCAACCAATACCACGTGGTGCTCGAAGTGAAGGCCCCGTTCCGGCAGAATCCCATCGATTTGCGCAATCTGTTTATCCGCACGGGCATCGCAGCTTCCGCCGCCGGCCTGGTGGCGGGCGGGTCGTCCACCACGGGGATGTCGCAAGGCCCCACCAACACGAGCGCGGCCGCCGCCACAGGCGCCAACAGCAGTTCAGGTCTGTCCACCAGCGCGATGGGCGCCATCGCATCCTCCACGGCCTTCCCCACGGGCGGCGAGATTCCGCTGAGCGCCTTTACGCACGTGCAACCGGTGGCCGTTCCCATCACCGTAAACCACCAGGGACAGTTTCCGGTGATCACGCTCTCCTTCAATCTGGCGCCCAATGTATCCCTGGGCGACGCCGTCGATGCCGTGAATAAGGTCAAGAACGAGATCGAATTGCCGGCCAGCGTGCAAGCGGCGTTTCAGGGCACGGCGCAGGCCTTTCAGTCATCTCTGTCCAACGAGTGGCTACTGATTTTGGCCGCGCTGGCGACCGAATACATTGTGCTCGGCGTTCTTTACGAGAGCTACATCCATCCGATTACCATTCTGTCCACGCTTCCCTCGGCCGGCATGGGCGCGCTGCTGGCCCTCCACGCAACCGGATCGGACTTCAGCGTGATTTCGCTGATCGGCATCGTTTTGCTCATTGGAATTGTGAACAAGAACGGCGTCATGATGATCGATTTTGCATTGGATTCCGAGCGCAAGGAGGGCATGCAGCCCATCGACGCCATCTACCAGTCTTGCCTGCTGCGCTTCCGGCCGATCCTGATGACCACCATGGCGGCGCTGCTCGGCGCGGTGCCGCTGGCTCTGGGTTCCGGCACCGGCTCGGAATTGCGCAAGCCGCTCGGCATCACCATGATCGGGGGCCTGATCATCAGCCAGATGCTGACGCTGTTCACCACGCCGGTGATCTATCTGTTCTTCGACAGGCTGGCCAGGCGTATCTCGGGGCGCACGGCGTCGAACAGCGCCCTGAAGCCTGCTACCACCGGGTGAACGCATGAATATTTCCGCTCCGTTCGTCCACAGGCCGGTTGCCACTACGCTTCTCATTGTCGCGATTGCGCTGTCCGGCGCGGTGGCCTTCAGCATTCTTCCGGTGTCTCCCCTGCCGCAGGTGGACTTTCCCACCATTTCGGTGAGCGCCGGCCTGCCGGGCGCCAGTCCGGAGACTATGGCGTCGTCGGTGGCCACGCCCCTGGAGCGCCAGTTCGGACGCATCGCGGCCGTCACGGAGATGACGTCTTCGAGCACGCTTGGCTCGTGCAGCATCACGCTGCAATTCGATCTGAACCGCAACATCGACGCCGCCGCGCGCGACGTTCAGGCGGCCATCGCCGCGGCGCGCGGCTATCTGCCGACCAATCTCCCGAGCAATCCCACATACCGGAAAGTGAATCCGGCCGATTCGCCCATCTTCATGATCGCGCTCACCTCGGACGTGGTGTCCAAGGGCAAGATGTACGACGCCGCGTCCACCATCATGGCGCAGAAGCTGGCGCAGGTTCGCGGCGTGGGGCAAGTGGGCGTGGGCGGCAGCGCGCTCCCCGGCGTTCGCGTCGAGTTGAACCCATCCGCGTTGAACAAGTACGGCATCGGCCTGGAGCAGGTCCGCACAGCCCTGGCCGGCGCCAACGCCAACACTCCCAAAGGACATTTTGCCGACAACCAGCAGATGTGGGAGATCGGCGCCAACGACCAGTTGTTTAACGCGGTCGACTATAAGCCCCTGCTCATCGCCTATCACAACGGCGCCGCGGTGCGCGTCTCCGACGTGGGCGATGTCATCGATTTCGTGGAGGATGTACGCAACGCCGGATACTCCAACGGCAAGCCGGGTGTGTTGCTCATCATCTTCCGTCAGCCCGGGGCCAATATCATCGACACGGTGGACCGCATCCGCGCCGTGATGCCGCAGCTTCACGCAGCGATTCCCGCAGCCATCGATTTGCAGGTGGCCATGGATCAGACCCAGACCATCCGCGCTTCCGTCCACGACGTGGAGCGAACCCTGCTCATCTCCGTGGGGCTGGTGGTTCTGGTGGTCTTCGTGTTTCTCAAGAATGTCCGAAGCACGTTCATTCCCAGCGTTGCCGTTCCGGTCTCCCTGTTGGGAACGTTCGGCGTCATGTACCTGGTTGGCTACAGCCTCGACAACCTCTCGCTGATGGCCCTGACCATCTCCACCGGTTTCGTGGTGGACGACGCCATTGTGGTGATCGAAAACATCACGCGCTACCTCGAGGCCGGTCTGGGTCCGTTTGAAGCCGCCCTGAAAGGCGCCCAGGAAATCGGGTCGACCGTGGTCACCATGAGCGTGTCGCTGACGGCCGTGTTCATCCCGCTGTTGCTGATGGGCGGCATTGTAGGCCGGCTGCTTCGCGAGTTCGCCGTCACCCTGTCCGTGGCAATCCTGGTCTCCATGGTGGTTTCCCTCACCGCCACTCCCATGATGTGCGCCCACCTCTTAAAGCAGCATGCGGCCCATGGGTGGCTCTACCGGACGGTCGAGCGCTTCTTCGACTGGAACGTGAGCATGTATGGCAAGACGCTGTCGCTGGCGCTTCGCCATTCGCTCGTGACCCTGCTCATTCTGCTGGGCACCGTCGGCCTGAATGTGTACTTGTTCACTCATGCGTCCACGGGATTCTTTCCGCAGCAGGACACCGGACGCATGAGCGGCCAGATCATCGCCGACCAGGACTCGTCGTTTCAGGCCATGGACAAGACCCTGCTGCAGATGGTGAACATCGTCCACGCCGATCCCGCGGTGGACACCGTGATCGGCTTCACCGGCGGTGGCGGCGGTGGCGGCGGCGCGTCCACCGTAAATCAGGGACGCATGTTCGTGTCGCTCAAGCCCCTCAATCAGCGCAAAATCACGGTCGATTACATTATGCAGCGGCTACGGCCGAAGCTTGCCAGGATTCCCGGCGCTACTCTCTACCTGCAGGCTAACCAGGATCTGCGCATCGGGGGTCGAAACAGCGCCGCGCTCTATCAATTCACCATGCGCGGCGACAATCTGACGGACCTGATTACCTACGCCCCGCAGATGTTCAAGCAGCTAAAATCCATCCCCGTGATTGTCGATGTCAACACCGACCAGCAGAACAGCGGCCTGCAGTCCCTGGTAACCTACGACCGCAAGACCGCGGCGGCTTTTGGCATTTCGCCGCAGTTGATCGACAATGTGCTCTACGACGCTTTCGGCCAGCGCCAGGTCTCCACCATGTACAAGTCTTTGAACCAGTATCACGTGGTCATGGAAGCCGCGCCTCAATACTGGCAGAACCCGGAGACGCTGCGGGACATCTATGTACATACGCCCAGCGGGCGGCAGGTTCCCCTCAGCGCCATCGCCCATTACGGTCCGGCTATCGCGCCGCTCTCGGTGAACCACCAGGGCTTGTTCCCGTCGGTCACCATCTCTTTCAATCTGCAGCCCGGCGTGGCGCTGGGCGACGCAGAAGCGGCCGTGGACGCATCGGCCCGCAAGATCGGTCTTCCGCCCACCATCCAAACCATGTTCACCGGCACCGCGGCAGCCTATCAGGATTCCCTCAACAGCGAGCCCTATCTGATTGCCGCGGCCCTGGCGGCGGTTTATCTCATGCTCGGCGTCCTCTACGAAAGCTACATCCATCCCGTCACCATTCTTTCCACGCTCCCCTCGGCGGGTGTGGGCGCGTTGCTGGCTCTCAGGCTCACGCACACCGATCTCAGCGTCATTTCGATGATCGGCATCATTCTGTTGATTGGCCTGGTGAAGAAGAACGGCATCCTGATCGTCGATTTTGCGCTGGCCGCCGAGCGCATCGACCATAAGAGCCCGCATGACGCGATCTTCGAGGCCAGCCTGTTGCGTTTCCGGCCTATTCTGATGACCACCTTCGCCGCCATGCTGGGGGCCCTGCCGCTGGCGCTTGGCCAGGGGATGGGATCGGAGCTGCGCCGGCCGCTGGGCATCACCATCATCGGCGGCCTGCTGATGAGCCAGGCGCTGACCTTGTTTACCACTCCGGTGGTCTATCTGTACTTCGACCGCTTCCAGCACTGGTGGGAGCGTGTGCGCGGCATGAAGCGCAGGCCACTCGAGACCATCGAATCCGAGGGATAGCACACAATACTCTTATGATCGCTCTCCTCCGCGGCCTGCTCGTCGAAAAGCATCCGAACCAGGCCATCGTCGAAACAGGCGGCGTTGGCTACGACGTCACCATTCCCGTTTCCACCTTCACCCGCCTGCCCGATCCGGGAATCGAAGTCCGCTTGCGTATCCATACCCACGTGCGCGAGGACGCACTCTCCCTTTATGGCTTTCTCACTCAGGATGAAAAGGCGCTGTTCGAGAAGCTCATCGGCGTGAGCGGCATCGGGCCCAAGCTGGCCGTGACCATTCTCTCCGGCTTGGCCGCGCCGGACCTGATCGGCGCCATCCGGCGAGGCGAAGTGGATAAGCTGGTGCGCATTCCCGGCATCGGCAAGAAGACCGCGGAACGTATGGTCCTGGAACTGCGCGAGAAAATGCCGGCCGCCACCGGCGAGGAGCCGCCCACCGCCTCCGGCGCGTTTTCCGCCATCGATCAGGACGTCCTTTCCGCCCTGCTCAACTTGGGCTGCGCTCGCCAAAACGCTGAGTCCGCCGTCCGCAAAGCCAAGGCCGCCGGCGGGCCCGCCGAGTTCGAGCCGCTCTTCCGCCGCGCCCTCGAACTGGTGCGATAGCCCTTTAGAGTCTTGGGGTTATAGCCCTTTTGCGTGTACCGTTTGTAACAACGATCCCCCGCCCGGCAACCGTTGGACGTAACCAGGAAACCCGATACATCGCCCCACAGTCGGGAGTTGACGTATGACACTGTTTTACAGAGTCTCTGCAGTTGCAACAACCATCTTGGCGGTACCCCTCCTTGTTTGCTCTCAGAATGCGTCGAACCGTGAACCGTCAAGCAACCGTACTACCGATGCGCCCGCCGCCACCCAGGGCGAAGCGGCGAAAATGGTACCGGCGCGCGCCGACTTGGTCCGCGGCCTGGATGCCAAGAAAGCCCCATCCGGCGCCGCCGTTGAGGCCAAACTCACGCAGAAGGTCACCTTGACCAATGGAACTGAGTTACCCAACGGCACGATCCTGGTTGGGCAGGTCGCCGAAGACGATCTGCAGCAGCAGGGCGCCGCTAAGCTCGCGCTTCGCTTCAACCAGGCGCGCTTGAAGAACGGAACTGCCGTTCCAATCAAGGCGACCATTGTCGGCTTTTACAGCCCCGTGGACAAGGAGTCCGACCCCGAAGGGGGTGGACCCAGCGACGAAATCGCCAATACCTGGACCGCTGCGACTTTGCAGGTCGATCAACCCAATGTGACCAGGGGGGTCGATCTCCATAGCAAGATCGGGAGCGACAGCTCCGGCGTCTTTGTTTCGACCAAGAAAGACGACGTCAAGCTCGATGCCGGCAGCGAGATTCAATTGGCCATTGCGCCCGCGTCCTAGCCGCTTTTCGCCGCGCGCCGTGGCTGGTACGGTAAGCTGGTAGCACATGCCCGACCGGGAACTGGTTTCCGGCGCCCGCCAAACCGAAGATCTGCAATTCGAGGCGAGCCTCCGCCCGCGCCGCCTGGCTGACTTTACCGGTCAGGCCAAGCTCAAGGAAAACCTCGGCATCGCCATTGAGGCCGCCCGCCTGCGTGGCGAAGCCATGGATCACGTGCTGCTCTACGGGCCGCCGGGGCTCGGCAAGACCACGCTTGCCGCCATCATCGGCGAAGAGCTCGAAGTGCAGTTCACCGCGACCTCCGGTCCGGTGCTCCAGAAAAAGCTCGACCTCACCGGCATTCTCAGCAATATCCGCGCGCGCCAGGTGTTTTTCATCGACGAGATTCATCGCCTCTTCCCCGACGTGGAGGAAATGCTCTACTCCGCCCTGGAGGATTTCCGCGTGGATATCCTCGTCGGCGCGGGCCCCGGCGCGCGCACCCATTCGCTGCCCATGCCCAAATTCACCGCCATCGGCGCAACCACCCGACAGGGTTTGGTGAGCGCTCCCCTGCGCGGCCGCTTCGGCCTGGTGCTGCGACTGGAACCCTACCACGTGGACGAGTTGCAATCCATCGTGAACCGCTCCGCCGGCCTTCTGGCGGTCGAAATCGAGCCCGGCGCGGCGGAGGAAATCGCGCGCCGCTGCCGGGGTACTCCGCGCATCGCCAACCGCCTTCTCCGGCGCGTCCGCGATTACGCCCAGGTCCGCGCCGATGGCCGCATCACCCAGCCCGTCGCCCAGACCGCCCTCGACCTTCTCGACGTCGACCGCTACGGCCTGGATGAAATCGACCAGAAGATCATGCTGACCATCCTTGAGAAGTATCGCGGCGGCCCGGTCGGTGTGAACACCATCGCCGCGTCCATTTCCGAAGAGCCCGATACCATCGAGGAAGTCTACGAGCCGTACCTCATCCAGTTAGGCTTCCTGAACCGCACCCCCCGCGGACGCACCGCCACGGAGCTGGCCTACGATTATTTCAATGTGAAGCGCCGCCCGCACAATCAGGACCAGCCCGCTTTGTTCTGAAAGTACCGCCGCCGGTCTTTGCCGGCGGTGACTTTGCGCCACAGCATGATCGTCTATCTCAGCCTCGGCTCTAACATCGGCGATCGCCGCGCCAACCTGCAAGAAGCCATCTCACTCTTAGCTCCAAGCGCCCACGTCCTCCGCGTCTCCCCCACTTACGAAACCGAGCCGGTGGATTACACCGACCAGGCCTGGTTCCTGAATCTGGTGGTGGAAGCCGAAACCGCCCTGTCCCCCACCCGCCTGTTGTCCCGCCTGGCCGCCATCGAGCGCGCCTTAGGCCGCGTCCGGACCATCCCAAAAGGTCCGCGCACCATCGACATCGACCTCTTGCTCTACGGCGATGTGGCGGTCGATACCACCAGGCTCCAGGTCCCGCATCCGCGCATGGCCGCGCGCCGCTTCGTGCTCGCGCCGTTGGCGGACCTGGCCCCAGACCTTCGCCATCCGCTCACGCGCCAAACCGTCAGTGAAATGTTACAGGCTGCCCCGCCTCAATCCATCCGCCTGTACCCGGAAGCCTGATTGCCCCTATTCGCCGATCTCGATCTCCGGCCCCTGCTCCTTCATCGCTTCTTCGGCCCGCGCAACCGCATTGCGCGCCAACTCCAGAAACGGCGCGCCTTCGTCCTTGCGCAGCGCCACCGGGTCGCCCGAATCGCCGCCGATGCGCACCCGCGGGTCGAGCGGCAACTCGCCCAGGAAGTATACGCCCATCTGTTCCGCCGTTCGCCGCCCTCCGCCATGGCTGAAAACGTCGATGCGCTCGTGGCAGTGCGGGCAGTTCATGTAACTCATGTTCTCCACCAGACCCAGTATCGGCGTCCGCACTTGGCGGAACATGGTGATCGCCTTGCGCGCATCCTCCAGCGAAACATCCGACGGCGTTGTCACCACAATCGCGCCCGTAATCGGCGCCGTCTGGATGAGGGAAAGCTGCACGTCTCCCGTCCCCGGCGGCAGGTCGATCACCAGGTAATCCAGATCGCCCCAATCCACCCCGCGGATGAACTGCTGCATCACGCTGTGCAGCATGGGGCCGCGCCAGATCAGCGGCTTGTCGCCCGGGTTCAGAAAACCCATCGACATGAGCCTGACGCCATACTGCTCCACCGGTTGAATCCGGTCGCCGAACGCCAGCGGGGTTCGGTTGATTCCCATCATCAGTGGTACGTTGGGACCGTACACGTCGGCGTCCATCAGGCCCGCCTTATAGCCCAGGGAAACCAGTCCCACCGCCAGGTTCACCGCCACCGTGGTCTTTCCCACGCCGCCCTTCCCCGATCCCACGGCAATCAGATTCTTCACGCCCGCGATAGGCGTCTTGGGCGGTTCGCCCGCTTGATTGGGAGTCATGAAACCCATGGTAACAGCCCCTCTTCACGCAGGGCAGGCGTTTTGCCCGCGGCTACTCAAACAGCCTGTTTAAGGTCGTTTTGTGCTGTTAATAACGTTTGCCGCTCGATTAGGGTCTTTTAGCACGTTGACTACTGCGAATGCCGCTCCATAATGGAAAAACAACGCAGAGGATCATATGGCGACTGGAATGGTCGTGAGCATCGCGGGCCGGTCAGTGCGGCCCTTCTCTCAAATTCCTGACTTGCGTCCAACGCGCATTGAGGCGCATATCGTCGGGCAGGCCGGCGATTGTTTCTATGCGCAAATGGGCCGCGACCGAACTCTGTACGTCTTGCCGAAGGCCGCGTTCGTGATCAGGGGCAACGCCATTCTGGCCGATTGCAGCGGCGAAACGGCCGTGTGGATTCCATGCCCGCACAATGCGCCCGAGCGCCTCTTCGGCCCTTTCCCGGTTACCATCGTCCGTCTCAGCGGAGAAGAAGAAGATCGCCGCTGTGTACCCATGGATTGCACCGGTTGCAGAAACCACGAGTGCGTGGCCTACACCGGTCCGCAAGGACACGCCGCACCCTCCTGGCATACCCTCCTGCGCCGTGGAATCGTGGCGAGCGCCTGGACCCTGTCTAAGTGACCGCCCCTTACCGCCGCAGACCACGTCCCGGCGCGACTCCTTCTACCAGCGAGCCGTCCCGCACCACCGGCACGCCGTTCACCAGCACGTAGACCATTCCTTGTGAATATTGGGCCGGATTCTCAAACGTGGCGCGGTCCGTTACCCGCGCGGCATCGAACACGGAAATATCCGCGTCGGCGCCCAATGCGATGCGCCCCTTGCTTTGGATTCCCAGGCGGTCCGCCGGCGCCGACGTCATCTTCCGCAGCGCTTCCATCAAACTGAGCGCGTGTTGTTCGCGCACGTAGCGCCCCAGCACGCGCGTGTACGTTCCGGCCGCGCGCGGGTGGCCCTTACCGTTGTCGAGAATGCCATCGGAGGCCACCATCACCCGCGGGTCGGAAATCGCCAGTTTCACGATGTCCTCGGGAATCGAATGGATCGCCACCATGCCGCCCTGCTGCCGGTAGTGGGCAAAGCTCTCGGCGGTCAGGCGCTCGCCGGTCGCCGCCCATTGCAGGTCGCTGAACGTGATGCCACCCTGCCGCGCTTGCCAGCCCTCGCTGAAAATGGCCGATCCGATATCGGTCATGCCGGCAGTGTAGGGATACGCCTCCGTGGTCACGTCGAGGCCGCGCTGGTCCGCCCCCTCGATCATTTCCAGGCACAGCGGCGTCTCGCTCAGGCACATGCTGGTGATGTGAACCACGTGCAGGGATGCCCCCGTAGATGCGGCATCGGCAATCACTTCCTGCAGCGCGTCCACCGCCCCGGGATCTACCGGCCCGCCGTTCCGCATGTGAACGTAGAGCGTGGCCTTCTTCTCCGCCGCCAGCCGGAACACGTCGAGAATCTCGGCGCGCGATACCAGCGGAATATACGCGATCCCCATGCCGACGCCGAGCGCGCCTTCGTCCAGCCCGCGCCGCACCAACGCGAGAATTTGGCGCTGTTCTTCAGGCGTCGCATTCCGCTCCACTGCCTTATCGCGCGGCAGCAGCGTGCCGCTGTCGTGCATCACCGCCATGCGCGCCGGCAGATGGCCGGACGAGGCGCCGAAGTTGATGAGCGCCTTTCCCTCCCGCGCTGCGTACCATGGGGACACGGGTGAGACGCCCACCTCCATTTCGAGCGCCGTGGTGACGCCGTCCATGGCTTTGAAGCGGTAGTTCTCCGGTGTCTGGCCGTGCGAATGCAAATCAATGAATCCCGGCGCCACCACCAGCCCTTTCGCATCGAGCATGGTTCGCCCCTGTAGCGCCCCGGCGGAGATGGCCGCGATCTTGCCCCCTCGAATCCCGATCTGCCGCACCGCGTCGAGACCGCTGGCCGGGTCCATCACCCGGCCGTTCGCAATCACCAAATCGAATTCTTGCGCCCACGCAGCGCAGGCCATCCCTAGAACCGCCATTAGTAGTCGCACGCGCCCCACTGGTCCCCCTCAGAACAAGTACTTCACCCCGAACTGTACCATCCTTGGCGCCACCGACGTCTGCGTGATCACGCCGAAGGTTGCGCTCCCCAGCGCCGTGCCCGGCGCCGCAAACTGCGGGTGGTTCAGCGCGTTGTACGCCTCCACGCGAAAAACCAGCACGGCCGACTCGCGGATCCCGCCTACCACCGTCGTCTTAATGAACGAGAAGTCCGCGTTGAGCTGCCCCGGAGCATCCATGATCCCGATTCCCGTATTGCCATAGCCCGTCGAACCATCCGCCCCCACCGCCGGCGCCGCGCGAATGGCCGATGCATCGATCCAATCGTTCAGCCGGGATTGCGCGCTGCCGTGCGTCACCAGGTTCCGTGCCGTGGCCCCTGGACATAGAGTCACCGTCGATGTCCCCGCATTGCCGTAGACACTCCCGCCGTTTGGATCGGTGAGCGTCAGCGGCGGCCCGCTCTGCATGACGAACATGCCCGACGCCGACCATCCCTTTAGCAGCAGCGCCGCGCTCTTGCCCATCGCGTTCGGGACCGGCAGGGCGTAATCGAAGTTGGCGCTGAGCCGGTTCTTGCGGTCGAAGTTTGAGCGTCCCCAGTCGAACGACCGTTGGGTCTGGTCGTTGTACATGCTGATGGCGCTTTCGGAGCGAGAGAGCGTGTACGCAACCTGGAAGCTCAGTCCGTGCGAGAGGCGCCGGCGCAGAGTCGCCTGCAGGCTTTGGTACGACGATAAGCCGTCGTACTCGGTGGTGGTCAAAGCCGTGGGCGTTTCTCCCATTATGGGAACCCGTAGCGGCGCGTTCAGCGCGGTGTTGGTGGCGATGCAATCGGCGGCCACGCCGTCGTAACCGCAGTTCACCGGGTTCTCCGGCGAGGCCAGTACAGGCTGGTTCAATCCCCGCGAAGCCATCAACTGGTCGCCCTTCGAGCCGACGTACGCGATATCGAGCGAAAGCGTCTGCGTCAGCCGAACCTGCGCGCCGGCGTTCCACTGCTGAAGCCTTGGCAGAGCGAAATCCGGGCCGACTACTTTATCCGACAACTGCGACGTCGGCGTGCGCGCGACCCAGCCCAACGTAACGTCGGGGAACGGCTTGGCAAACGACGATGCGCCGTTGCTCGAATCCGAATTGTTGAAAGCCTCCGCGAACGGCGGGGCTGCGGAAAAGGGCGTTCCGTTGCTGGTCCCGCTGATAGGCGGCGCCTGGTAGAACACCCCATACGCGCCGCGTATCACCAGCCGGCCCTGCGTCCCCAGTGGCTGCCACGCGAAGCCCAGGCGCGGCGCTAAGTTGGCAAGCGGAGGGCTGTTCTCATACGCAGTGTCTCCAGGACGCACGGTTACTCCCGCCGGCGCCGGGCCAAAGGGTTTTCCTGTGTACGGATTCACCAGGTTCGGATCGTAATTCGAAGCCACCGTATTCCCCATCAGCGTGCCGGAGGCTGGCGGGATTGGCATCTGGCCCAGCAGCGAAGGCCACGCGTTCCCCAGCGTCCCGAGCGTATCCGCCGCCGGAACCAGATACTCCCACCGAAGGCCCAGGTTAAGCAGGAGGCGCGAGGCCACTTTGTAATCGTCCTGCACGAACCCGGCCCCATACCAGCCATGATATGTGTACTGCACCTGGCCGTTCGGACCGATGCCCTGGTTCGTTTGTATGGACTCGATGTTGCTCCTGCCGAAGGGGCTCAGGTTGCCGGCCGCAGTGAGGCCTAGCAGGAAGTCACTGAAGGTCTCGAATGTCATCTTCCCGCGCGCCGACCCGGTATCCTCTCGCGACAACTCCTGCGTAACCAGCGCGACGCCTGTCCGCAGCGTATGCTTCCCGCGAACCCACGAGAGATTGTCAGACAGGGAATAGGTGTCGGTGACGGTGTCAAAGTCGTTTCCGGTATTTCCGAAAAGCCGAAAGCTGCCGAGCGGCCCCAGCACGTCGATCTCGGGCGGTTCGGACAGGAACCGGTCCGCCGGCGTCATCCCTATCGATGCCGCGGAAGGAGTATCCGAGCCCCAGGCGACCATGCTGTTCCGCGTGAAGCTCATGCGGGCTTCGTTCACTTCGTGCGCACTGAGCACGCTGGTCAGCTTCACAGTGCCAACCGGATCGCCGCCCTGCAGTAGTTGGGGCGTGCCGTCGCCGGGAACCGTAGCTGGGCCCGGGTATCCGGACGGCGAGCCAAAGCTCCGGTACTGATCGAACTTCGCGGCGTAATACCGGCCTGAGAGCAGGTTCTTCCCCGACACCGCGTAGTCTGCGTTGATCAGGTACTGGTTCTCATCGTAAGTTGAGGGCAGGCTGAACGTGGAGAATCCCAACCCCGCATTCGTCCCGGAAGTGAGGATGGTCTGGGGGTTGGGGATATAGTACGATCCGTCCTGGTTCTTCATCTGAAGCAGTTGCAGGGCCACCGGGCTTATGGGTGCGGTGGTGGGGCCGGACTGGTCGTTGCAATCCAATTGCTTGCCCCCGGCAAATGACAGGTATCGGGCGTCGTTCGGATGGTTGGCTGGACAAAACTCCGCGGCCAGAGTAGCGGCGGACCGGTCCGAAGTGAGCGGCGGCAGGATCGGGTTGGAGGTAGAGGTGGGGTCGAGCGCGTTCGCCTGGCGTGTTCCCTGATAGGAGACAAAGAAGAACAAACGGTTCTTGCGGATGGGCCCTCCCAGGGTTGCGCCGAACTGGTTCTGCTTCATATCGGGCTTGGACTGTCCCGTGGTGTTGCGGAAGAACGTGTTGGCGTTGAAGATGTCATTGCGTACGAACTCCCAACCGTCGCCGTGAAATTCGTTTTCTCCGCTCTTGGTGATCAGGCTAGTACTGGGAACCTGGGCCCCGTAGCCGGCGTCGTATTGAGAAGTCTGGACCTTGAACTCCGAAATCGTGTCCGGATTTGGAACCGCGCTGGGGGAGTTGGCCCCGTCCAACGTGTAACCGCCCGAGCTGGTATTCCCATTCACGTTGACGCTTTGCGTGCCCCGGCCCAGGCTTCCGGCATTGTTGACTCCGGCCGCGGAACCCGAGGCCATCGCTAGCACGTTAGTGAAATTGCGCGTGGTCAGCGGCACGGAGGTGATGGTCTTGCCGTCCACCAACATGCCGGACGCGGTGCTGGACGCCGTGAACTGGCACCGGCACGCCGCCGTCGCGGAGGGATCTCCCGGTTCCAGCACGGCATCGAGCGAGGGGTCTTCGGACACGTTGACCGTTGCCGAATCCAAAGCGGAGGTCTTGAAGCCCGCCATCGAGAATTTGACCTCATAAGCGCCGGGCGGCAGCAGCGAAAACCGATAGCTGCCGTTGCCGTCGGTAGTAGCGCTGTGCGCCTGGTTGGTGGCTCGGTTCGTGAGCGTAACGGCGACGCCCGCGATCGGCATGTCCCGGCTATCCTTGACCGCTCCGCTCAGTCCGCCACTGGTAGACGATTGCGGCCACGTAACGCCAATACAAGCCAAAGCGACGCAAATCGCCAGCAATGCGGGGCGTAATCGCACGTAGTTCATCTCCCCTAAAGCACAATGATAACAATTACGCTCCGAATATCCGTTTTGGGCCTACCTACACCGGCATCGTCCTCGCCTGCGTCTTCCACACTCCCCTGGTGAAATCCGGAAACTGCTGCGGCATGGATCCTTGCGCTACCGACATCTCGCTTAGCGGCCCCGGCGCGCTCCAAGCCGCCGCATCGTAGACGTTGATGTCTGGAACCGTTCCGTTGCGCATGCACTCAATCACGCGGTAGGCCATCACGAAATCCATGCCGCCGTGGCCGCCCAACTGCTTCGCCAGCTCGCCGACCTTCCGCCAGTACGGGTGCGTGTACTTCTCCTTGTACGGATCGAGCCCGCCAAAGTCCTCGCCGCGCGCGCCATCTATGTAAATGCGCGGCGGATAATCGCGGAAAATTCCCTTCGTGCCGGCGATCATGTTGATCCGGTCATAGGGCTGCGGCTCGGCCACGTTGTGCTCCAGCTCAATCAGCCGGCCCCTGGCGGTTCGGATCAGGCTGATGTTGCAGTCGCCGTTTCGATAGTCTTCCTTCTGGCGAGGGTCGCCGGCCGGCAGCTTTTCCTTGCGGTACGCCTGCAGCGAAGCCGAAAGCGATCCCATCGAGACCAGCGTTTCCAGCCGGTCGCCGCGATTCACGTCCAGGTAGTTGCAGACCGGCCCGAGTCCGTGCGTGGGATACAAGTTCCCATTGCGAATTTCGTTCTCCATGCGGCGCCACAATCCCTCGCCGTCGGTGGAGAACAGCACGCTGCGCAGGTCGTGGTTGTACGCGCAGGCCGCGTGCGTCAACTCGCCCAGCAGGCCGTCGCGCACCATGAGCAGCATCGTCAGCTCGGGCTCGCCGTAGCAGCAGTTCTCCAGGATCATGCAGTGCCGTCGCGTGGTCTCCGCAACGTTCACCAGCGTCCAGCATTCGTCGAGCGTGCGCGCGGCCGGCACTTCCACGCCGACGTGCTTGCCTTGCGTCATGGCCGCCACGGCCATCGGAACATGCCAGATCCACGGCGTGGCGATCAGCACCAGGTCGATATCGTCGCGCGCCGCCAGCTTCTCGTAAGCCTGATCGTCAGAGTGGAACAAGGCCGGCGCAGGCTTTCCCATTCCCACCAGACGCGCCGAGGCCGCCTCCGTTTTCGCCCGGATCGTATCGCAAAGGGCCGTGATTCGCACCTGCGGAATCGCGCCGAAATTATCGATATGCGAATTGCCGCGGCCGCCAGTTCCGATGATCCCGACCCGAATCACGTCCTTCGGCTCGAACTTCATATCCGCCACGCTGACCTTAGCCGGCGGGCCGCCTTCCGGTCCCTGCGCATCCGCCAGGCCCATTCGAAAAGACGCCAGCGACGCCATCTTCAGAACATCTCGCCGCGAAGTATTCGTCATATCGCCTCCAGACCAGCAATCGTATCACCCAGCCCGGTGAACGAAACCGCTTCTTCCGCTCATAGCCAAGCGCCGCTCTCGAAGCGATTGGGGGCATCCTGGCCTGAGATCGAGCTGCGGATCGCCTTCTGGGCGTACCATATTTTCCGACTGTTTTAGACGACTTCAGCGCCTTCACTCAACACCAGGCGTATCTCCAGGCGCACGTCTTCGTCCGGGCTAAACTTGAATTGCACGAGATCCGCCTTTGCGCCAGGCGCGAGCACGCCTCGATCACCGGCCAGGCGTCCCGGATTCCCTGTCGCCATGCGAATCGCGTCAGCCAATGTACAGACGCCGGAATGCACGCAATTACTAATGCCATCCTTCAACGGCAAAGCGGCGCCCGCCAGCGAATTCGTCCCAAACATACTTAACCGGCCGTCCGCCCTCAATTCCACCTGTCCGCCGATGGGCGCGTGGTAGATGCCCGGCGCCATCCCTCCCAGCGCCGCGGAATCGGAGACAAGAATGCTGCGCGCGACGGACTTGGCGCGGACCATCGCCCGCAAAGTATCCGCCGGTAAATGATAACCGTCGGCGATGAACGTCGCAGTAAGGCGATCGTCCGCAAGTTGCGCCCAGATGGGATTGGGATGGCGCGGGAGGACGCCCGCAATGCCGTTGCCAAGATGTGTGGATAGGGTCGCGCCGGCGGCCGCGGCCGCGTGAATCCGCTCCGGCGCGGCATGAGTGTGGCCAATGGACACCAAAATACCCTTGCCGGCAAGCGCCGCGATGAATTCCAGCGCGTTGTCCCAGTGCGGCGAAAGCGTCACCATCCCCACCAAATTGCCCGAGGCTGCTTGCCATCGCTCGAATTCGGGTAAGCTGGGCGGACGAACCTGCTCGCGCGGATGCGCCCCGTGGGCGCCATCCTCGGGCGAAATAAAAGGCCCTTCGACGTGGACGAATGGAATCGCATGCGCCGCGAGCGGGCTGGCGTCGCGTGCTTTCGCTATGACGCGCAAAGCGCGAACGAGTCTCTCTTCCGGCGCGGAGATGAGCGTTGGAAGAAAAGTGGTGACCCCGGTTGCAGCCAGCCGCTTCACCAGCGAGATCGCCACATCCGGCTCTACGTTTTCGTCGTTCAGATCGCAGCCGCAGTAGCCATTCACCTGCAGATCGACGAAGCCGGGCGAGAGGTATGCAGTCTCATCCGCGGGGCCAGGGTAAATGTCTTGAATGCGATCGCCCTCGATGGCAATGCGTAGCGGCTGCCCGGTAAGTGGATCGCGGCCCGTAATGGAACGGGCTTTCATGCCGGCCGGTTCCCTGCCTGCGAATCGCCGGATTCGCGATCCCTCGCGCATTCCAGCAATTGCAGAATCAGGATCGCTGCGCGAGGCAGATGGAAAGGATCCTTCACCGGAAGCGCCACGACTTCCGTTGTAGGCGTGCCCTCCCGCGTGAGCCGTTGGCGCCACTCGCCGGTTTCGGGAACGGGAAAGTGCAACCAGGCCCAGTCGGCCACCTTCCGGTACCATTCCAGACACCAAGGTTCGCCCGTCAACTCATGCGCCAGCAGCGTACCGTACAACGCCTCGGTGTGAGGCCACCACAGCTTCTTGTCGGAATGGGGGAAATATGGCTCGTGGCCTTCCAGGTCCAGCGAGAGAAGAATCCCGCCAAACTCCGCGTCCCAGCCTCGCTCCAGATGCCATCGCATCGCCTCCGCGGCCCGGCGGATCTTGTCTATGTCTCCCCGCCGCCTGGCAAGGTGCATCACAAACCACATGGACTCGATGGCGTGGCCGGGCATCACGAAGGTTCCGGCCGGCGGGGGCAGTTCCTTGTAGTCTCTGTCAAGGAACTCCACGATTGCTTTGCGCTCTGGACGCAGGAAGTGGCGCATGACCCGGTTGGAGTATTCGTCCGCTTGCAAATCCAGACTGCGATCCGAGGTTGTCTGCGCCAGCTCGTTGGTCACCTCGGTCAGAATCATGGGGACGCCGTGGTTTCTCCAGCCAAGCGGCAGCGGATAGGGAGCGGTCTCCTGAAAATCGGGTTCGTCCACGCGGCGGCGTATGCGCTCAAATGTTTCTCGGGCCACCGCAAGCGCCTGCTCGTCCCCGGTGGCGCGGTAATACTCGCTGAAGCCGTAGACCGCAAAGCAGTCGGCGTAAATGCTGATCGGGCCCTCGATGACATTGCCTTTGCGATCGGTGCGGTAGACCCAGCGGCCCTGTCGATCGCGGCCATGAGCCAGCAGGAACCGTACGGAGTTTTCGGCGGCGCGCAGAAACTCGGGACGCCGCTCCACGCGATTATAGAGCGCTGAAAATGTCCATACCGAGCGCGCTTGCGACCAGATGAATTTGTCCTCACTGGCGACCGTGCCGTCCTCCTGAATGCAGGAAAGCACTCCCCCGTGCTCCCAATCGACGCCGAACCGAAACCAGAAAGGAACAAACCGGTCAAGCAGCAATTCACGATACCGGCGGCAAAGGCTGTCAGGGTCCGTCATAGCGCGCTATCGATCGCTGTCCGCTCCGGCCTGGTTACCATCGCGCATCCACGCCCGGCAAGAGAATATCGGCCAAAGACCGTCCGGTGAGGCTGGTTTGTGAATTGAAGTTCGAATCGTTGGCGGGGGCGTCTGCGCCGTCGTTCAGGAGTCCGTACGATTTGCCGTTCTCAGGGTTAACGATGTAGGCATCGAAGCGATGCACGGCGGTGACGATGCGGGGATCGTGGTCCACATGCTCGTAGTACCAGATCAGGTAGTCCACAATGCCCGAACTGCGGGTCCGGTCCCAACTCTTCTGGGCCAACTTCGACCAGGTGCCGTCGGGAAGTTGATTGCGCAAAAGGAATTCGATGTTCGGCTTGACGGCATGTTCAATCCACTTCTGCCAGGAGCGGTTGCCGCAATAGAGGTCGAAGCTGATAATCCCCTCACCGACGTAGGCGGACGTTCCATAGGTGTGCGAGTTATACAAGCCGTCCGCAACCTTGGGATCGTCGCGCTTGTCCCAATCGTATCCCTCCTCGGCCAGAATATGCGGAATATTGCCGTCCGGACGCATGGTGCTCAGTACCCAGGCGAGCGCGCGATGGGAGATCTCGCGGTATTCGTCTTTCTTCGTCACGCGGTACAGCCAGGTGAAGATCTCGCCGCCGGTCAGTGCGGAGGAAAGCGTGTATTGGTCGTAAAGCGGGGTCTCGAGATTATCGTCTTTGGTTTCGCGCCAGCCCGTGCCGAAGGCGCCCCAGGGGTGGATCATTCCGTCCTTCTGAATTGAGTCCACATAGTGTTGGACCGCTCGCGTGTAGGCCTGCCGCTTCTCCGCATCGACGTGCTTATCTAGGACGATCATCAGTCCGAGGGCGCTGCCTGTATCCGCCATGTACACCGGGCCGTAGCCGGTTCTCCAGAAGCCATTCGGCATTTGCCGGCCAAGCAGATAATCCGCGTACGCAACCGCGGTATCGAGATACTGCTTATCGCCGAGAATTTCATATCCGGCCACGAGCGTGCGCATGTAATAGCCGCCGATATAGACTGTGGGATAGGTGGCCTTGTTCTTGACGATGAAGTCGCAGAGGTTCTTCAGCAATTCGCGCGTTTTCACGCAATCCGATGCGGTGCAGAACGGGGTGGGCTGCTGAGCCCCGGCGGCGGAGTGCGTGGCGCCCATGCACACCGCCATGCCGGCCACCGTAATCAAGCGCCGAACAAAACCCATCTTGTTGTTCGCCTCCTGAGGCGCTGGCCGAAAGTGCGCGATCCAGTTGTCCTCGACGATACGAAGTATTGTACCGCAGCCTCGTCGCGATGCTGGCGCGAGGCGGTGGCCAATGGTGGGGCGGTCGAAGAAGACAGACCCCGAAGAAGGCAGACCAGGAGGTCCGCCCTACCTTGAAATTGGGGGACGTTTCCTGTACGCTGGGTCCCAGACGTGCGCAACGTGCGGCTGTCATTTCAAATTGACGCGCTGAATGTGGAAATACACCCGGACAGCGCGGCCGCTGGCAAGGCCGCTGCCCGCGCTGCCGCAGCCGCTCTTGGCGATCTGGGCAAGGAAAGCGCCGCTATCGGCGTTGTTTTCGCCACCGGCGCCTCGCAGTTGGATACGCTCCGCGCCCTGGTTGGCTGCGGCGACATTTCCTGGAACAGCATCGTGGGCTTTCATCTCGATGAATATGTTGGCATCGACCCGAATCACCCTGCGTCTTTCCGAAAGTATCTACGCGAGAACCTGACCGGGCGTGTAGCCATGCGCGAGTTCTTCGAGATCGATGGCAATGCGTCCGATCTCGACGGATTGTGCCAAAGTTATGCGGCGAGGCTCCGCCAGGCCAACCCTCAGTTATGTTTGCTGGGCATCGGCGAAAACGGCCACCTGGCCTTCAACGACCCCGGCGTGGCCGACTTTCGCGACCCGCGGGAGATGAAAGTCGTGACGCTCGATTCCGCTTGCCGCCGGCAGCAAGTGGCCGAAGGATGGTTCCCCACGCCCGAGGAGGTTCCCGAGCGCGCGCTTACGCTCACCATTCCCACAGTGTTCCGCATTCCGAAGGTGATCGTCTCCGTGCCGGGCGAACGCAAGGCGCAGATCGTGAGGCGAACGCTGCAGGATCCGATTTCAGAGCGGTGTCCCGCCACCATTCTTCGCACCCATCCTGACGCGATGCTCTTTCTGGACGCCGAATCCGCCTCGCAACTGAATCTCAATTCCGCGGCTCTGGCGGTCGGGTAAGCGGAGCAGACAAGGAGAAACACGCGTGACTTTCACCGGTTCCGCAGTGACGTTGGGCGTAAGTTTCGCCATTATCGCGGGCATCATGTGCGGAGCCTTCGCGCTGCCCATGAAGTACCTGGGCCGGTGGTCCTGGGAGAACGTATGGGCCATCTTTATGCTCGTTTCATGCGTTCTAATGCCCGTGGCGATCGCCGGAGCCACGACGCCCGGCTTCATGCGGATTCTAAGGCTCGCGCCGGCGGGCGCGGCGGCTTCGGCAACTCTTTTCGGCTTTGCGTGGGGTTTCGGAGCCATCATGTTCGGCCAGGGAGTGAGCGCCGTCGGAGTCTCGATGGCCAACACATTGGTGCTTGCCATCAGCGCCTCGCTGGGGTCGTTCCTGCCCATGTGGCTGCTCGCTCCCGAAAAACTGGCGCAGCCGCAGGGCCACGCCATCGTTCTGGGCACGCTGGTGGGCATCTTCGGAATTGTCTGCTGCGGCTATGCGGGTTTTCTGCGTGAGAAGAGCCAGGCGAACGATAAGGTGAAATTGCGCGGCAACATGGTAGGCACGGCGCGGCCCATCGCGGCTGGGCTGGCGCTTTGCATCGGCGCAGGGCTGCTTTCGGCTGTTCTGAATATCGGCTACAGCCTTGCCCAGCCGGTGGTCGCTACAGCCGTTCGCGCCGGTTATAGCTCGTTTGCCGGTTCAAACATCGTCTGGCTGCTCATGCTCACCAGCGGAGCCGTTCCCAATCTTTGCTTCTGCGGCTTTCTGCTCACGAAAAACGCAAGCTGGAAGAAATACGCACTTCCGGAGAGCGGCGTCCTCTACGGCCTGGCTGCGTTGATGGGGCTGTTGTGGGGCGGCGAGATCTTCCTCTACGGCTTTGCCTCTCCTAAAATCGGCAAGCTTGGGCCTGCCATTGGATGGCCGATTAAGCTCATCGTCGGCCTCATCACGGCGAACGTGATTGGCTTCTTCATCGGCGAGTGGAAGCTGGCGCGGGCAAAGGACCGGCGATGGATGGGGGCGGGACTGGCCATCATGCTGTTTTCCATTCTCACTCTGGCGTGGGCCAGCACGTTGGGTTGAGCGGCGCAATGGGCTACAGGAGCTGGCAATGAAGCGACGCGAATGTCTGAAGCTGATTGGCGCCCCCGCGGCCGCCTCGTGGATGCGCGCGGCCGCCGGTCAAACGCCTGCGGACAGCCAGGCCATGCGCCCTGCCGCAGGATTTGGAGTGTCGTCGGCCACGTTCGGGGCGCCGGGAAGAGAGAACGCGGTTGTGTTCCGCCGCTTTCTTCGCGCCGGCGGATTTCCGCAAGTCACACCTACAATGGCGACGGTGTGGTGGGATCGCGAACTGCTGCACGTCGAGTTTCATAACACCGAGGCCGATCCGCTGTATCGCGGCAACCCGGGACTCGCCAAGCCCAACAAGTACCCAGGCAACAGCGATCATTTTGGGTTATCCTCCTATCCCGATGCGGTCTATGTGCAGTTCTGCCCCGACTGGAGAAGCGAACAGGTTCATCTCTTTGCCGTAGACTCCAGCGGAGCCAGAAACAGCGACGATTTCAGCGTCGAGACCGAGCGGCAGGCGGGCGCCTGGACGGCGCATTTCCAGATCTCCTGGGATCGTTTGGGCGGAAGGCCCGTCCGCGATCTCTTTGGGATCAACTTAATCCGCTCGCGCGGACAGTCCTCCGAGGTTCTAAGTCCGGCTGTCCTGGACCAGATGTTGAATTTACCGCCAGACCTGTTGATGGTTTGCAGCTTCGGCGAGAAACCGGAAATCCGCTCGACTCCAGGGTTTCTAACCACGCTGCCCGGCCAAATGCTGCGCTGGCAATTGCCGGAGAAGCTGGTCTGGCCCAATCTTGAAGAGCGGCTGGCGCTGTGGCGGGAGCAGCAAACACTTGGCCATGATACCGACCGCGGGATGTTATCCCAGCGCGTTCGATTGGCGCAGAGGCTGCATGACACGCTGGTGCTCGAAGGCTTCAGCTTTCACACGGACGGGTCGAACTGGCCGGTTCGGCCGGGTGAATTCTATCCCCACGAAGCGAGGATCGCGGTGAATGGCGCCTTGCGCAACCGGGACTTCGCCGGCGCGTGCAAGGCGCTCGATGTCTATCTTCACCAGCTTGACCGCGCGGCAAGGCGATGGTTCGCCGATGAATCTCCCGGCAACGTTCGCGCGCAGGAATGGGCGCCGGTGGCTTCGACCGGGGAGTTCCGTCGCGAGGGCAGGGAATTGCGCCTGGATGCGGTTGCGGGCAAGGTCAGCTTTCCCCTCTGGCTCGGTTTATCCCATGGAGCTGTACGTCTTCGTAGCCAGCATACCGGCTATTTTCAGCCGGACCAGGACGAGCTCGTCGAGACCGGTCCCCACACGTTTCAATGCGGCGCAGCCAGTGTCGAGATTCAGGCTCACCCCTGGCGCGTTGTTGTGCGCGACCGCAATGGAAGGACGCTCTGGAGCCTGGGAGATGGGGATCTCTCGGTGAGATTCTCGACTGCCGGCGAGGTCATCGCCATCGATCTGCACGGAAGCCTCGCGCCCAACGAGAATTTTTACGGCTTCGGCGAGCGGTTCAATGCGCTCGGTCAGCGAGCGAATGTTGTGACGCTTTGGGACGTGGATTGTTGGGACGGGAACATTCACGGCCAGCTCAATCAGGCCTACAAGAATGTTCCGCTGATGCATAGTACCCGCGGACTCAGTCTGTTTTGGAACACGAGCTATCGGTTTCGCGCGGACATTGGCAATGCCGATCCCGGGCGATATCGAATGACGGCCTTTGGCGACGTGCTCGATCTATTCGTCTGGCCCGCCAAGCCGCAGGATGTCCTGCGATCCTATACGGAGATCGCCGGCAAGCCGATGACGCCGCCACGCTGGGCATTTGAACCGTGGATGGGCGGCGGCGGCCGCCGCTGGCGGAACGGGCCCCTCAAGAATGTCGTGCTGGAAGAAATGGGCGTGGTGAAGCGCTTCCGCGATCTCGACATTCCGCATTCCGCCATCTATGCCGAGGCTGGAAACGACGAACCCGCGCTCTATGCGGGGCTGAAGGGCGACGTTTTGCGCGTGTTCGCATGGGTGTGGGAGAGCATGGAGATGGGGCCAATGCGCGCTCTCTTTCCCGAACTGCAAGATGCGCAACTCCCGGTCCTCCGTCATGCGGACGGCTCCATTGCGTTTCGTGACGAAAAGGCCGCGATCGTCGACTACACGCACCCACTCGCCGCGGAACTGCTGAGGCGTTTCTGGAAGCCGCGGTTCGATCTGGGGCTGGCCGGGAGCATGGTGGATTTTGGCGACGTCGTCCCCGAAGACGCTGTCTTCTATAACGGCAAGCGAGGCGTGGAAATGCACAATTTCTTCGCCTATTTCTATCATCAAGTCTACGCGAGCGTGTTTCAGGAAGCGCGGCCGAACGATTACGTGCTTTTTGCCCGCGCGGGTTGCGCGGGAGATCAACACTCCATCTGCTACTTCGCCGGCGACCACCAGGCGAATTTCTTCGGCATGCGAGCGGCGCTGCGCGGCGGCCTGAATGCCGCGGCTTGCGGCCTCTCGAACTGGGGAGCGGACGCCGGAGGCTATTCCGGCTGGCCCGATCCGGAGGTCTATATTCGCTGGACAGAGTGGGCGGCCTTCTGTCCCCTGATGCGCTATCATGGCACCACTCCCAGGGAACCATGGGAGTTCGGCGACGATGCGGTCCCAATCTACAAGCTCTATGCCTGGCTGCGCGAGAATCTGCTGCCGTACATTGAACGCTCCGCGCAGGAAGCGCATGAGACCGGCATCCCGTTGATGCGTCCCATGCCTCTGGCATTCCCCGACTCGCCTGAGCTGGCCAATTGCGACGACCAGTATATGTTCGGCCCGGACATCCTGGTTGCGCCGGTTCTCGGTCCTGGCGAATCGCGCACGGTTTTACTGCCGCCCGGACGCTGGACCGATTTCTGGACTGCGGAATCTATTGACGGCGCGCGGCCTCATCGAATCGCGACGCCTATTGACCGGATTGGCGTATTTCTGCGGCCCGGCGCTTACGTCTCGGTGGAATTGGCGCCCAGCCTGGTTCCTGGCGAGAGCATGACCGCCGGCCGCGTCAAGGCAGTGCTGGCGACAGGGCCCGAGGCCGAGGCCACGCGTCGAGCGAAAGCAGGCGGGGCGGAACATCTCGTTCTCTTCGGCGATGGCGCCCGGCGCGCGATTCCGCTGGGTTCCTGATCTGCGCCGGCGACCACGATCTACAAGCCGGCCGATTTTGGGCATCTCGCCCAAAAAATAAACCAGCCCGCTTCTTAGAATCAGCGCGTTACGGGCTTCATTTGGGCATTTGCCCAAATCGCACCCGAATCGAGCGTTTCTCAAAAGCCTGCCAAGCCACATCTACCGCGCGGTCCGTCCGGCGCCGGCCGCCTTCGGCAGGCCGATCAGGTTGGCCAGGAGCCGGTAGGCGCCGTCGGTTCCCGCCGGCAGTTGGCGCCATAACCCCAAGCCGAGATAGATCCACCTTCCCTGGCCGTACTTCGCTTCGACCAACGCCCCGAGTTTCTCCCCTGGATTGTCCTTGAAGGAGTCCGTCATCGACACCAGGTCCACGTACTTCGGGTCCTTCTCTCCCAGGAAATAAAGGCCGCGCTCCTGCACCCAGCCCGCCCACGTCGATGGGCCGATCTTGTTCGGAAAATTGAACACCGGGTTGGCCGGCGCAAGGATCTTTACTGGCGCCAGTTCGTCGGCCACGCGGTTCCCGCTGACCTTGGCCGGATATGGGCCGTAATCCGCCTGATTGAATTCCATCTTGTTGTACTGCACGATGACGGTTCCGCCTCGCGAGACGTAGTCGAGCAGACGGCGATTGTTGGCGCGAAGGTCGGCGCGGCGCTCGTAGGCGCGGACACCCGTCATAATCACATCGTGTTTGGACAGGTTGCCCCATGCGAGTTCGTCCTCATCGATATAGGTTACCTTTGCGCCCAACTGTTCGAGCGCCGCCGGAACCTGATCGCCCACGCCCGCGATGTAGCCAACGTTGAGGTTCGGCGTGACCTTTACATCCACCACCTTGAGAGCCGCTTCGGCCGGCTTAATCACCTGGCGGCGTTGAATGTGCGGGTATTCGATGACCTCATAGCCGTCGGAAAACCTCTGATTCGGGAAGGCCGGGGAGGTAACCACGGCGCGCAGAGTGTACTGGCCGACCTTAGCCAGCGGCGAAGCGGTGACCAGGAACCTGGCCGAGCGGGCTTCATCCTCGTGGGCAAAGCTGAGCGCCGCGCGGGCTGGCGACGCCTTCCAACCGGCGGGCAGATCGAGCGATACCGATGCCTCAGCCGCGCCTTTCACGCCGTTGATCACGGAGACATGGATCTCACGGGCTACCGGCGCCGGTGCGGCCCCTGCGGAGGCCGGAATCACCGCAAGCGCCGGGCTGACGCTTACCGAGAAGGCCGGAACGACGTTCATCTCCATGCGCTTATCGCCCAGGTAGATGTCCTGTACGTAGCGGAATTCGACCGGCACATCCCGGGTGACTTCAACGTTGCCGGCCTTGACGTGGAACGTCACGCGGAACGGCGTGGGGGCGAAGGGGACGCCGAACTGCACATCCGGATCGAAGATCTGAATCGCCTGGTTCTCCGGATGCTTCCAGTAGTTGTCGTTGAAGTAGGGCGTGGTCGGCCGGGCGTTCTTCGGTACGTGCGCGTCGGAGGCGCAGGTGTAAACAGTATCCTTCTTGACGGCGCGCGGCTCGCAGGCGGCGGGCGCGTCGAAGCCGGAGATAGAAACGCCGGTCACGCTTACATCCGACGGGCCGCGATTCACGGCCAGGACGGAGAGCCTGACAGGCTGTCCGGCGATTACCAGGCCATCGTCGGCCACGGCGTCGAACGTGAGGCCGTGCGCGGCTAGAACGGCGTCCTGATAGTCGCGTTCCTTGATGCCGAGACGAAAATCGATTTCGTAGCGGGCCGAATCGTCGAGCCCCATGCCGGCAAGCTGTGCGCGCAGGGCGCGGATGGCGGCGAGACCGGCCTCGATCGGCTCGGCGGTGGCAGCGTCGTTGCCGGAGTCGAAGGCGTTCCGCGCGGCCTTGGCATCGGCGGCGATGGCGGCGAGCGCGGAGGTGAGGGCGGCGGGTGGATTCGCGCCGGCATATTGGGCGATCGCTTCGATGCGTGTGTCCACGCCATCGAACAGCGAGGTTTCGGTCTTGTCCTTTTGCGCGGGGAGGGTGGTGTCGATGAGCTGGTAGCCGCCGCCCGGACCTGGGCCGCCGCGCCCGCCATTCGATCCAGGCAGGGACGGCAAGCCGCCCGTGCCCTGGCACTTGTGCTGGCTGCGCGCGTCGGCGCCGATCTCGGCGTAGGTGCGGCCTAGCAGCGGGTCGTAGGCGTTGGTATTGGCCGGAGTGAGCCTCACCGGCGGCGTTGTCTGCGGCGCTGGTTGAGCCGCCTGGGGATTGGCGTCGCCGCGGCCGCCTGCCGGTCCTCCGCGTCCACCCCCGCCGCCCCCGCCGGCGAAGTAGAGTTTCTTGGGCTGCCAGGGTCTGAGCCCTTCACGGAGCTGCGCCGGATACTTCGAGGGGTCGCCGGCTGCGTAGTAGGCTTCCCGGAAGAGCACTGTGGTCGCCTCATGGGCGCGGTCGCCGCCGCGGCCCTGAATGTTCATCGTCAGTGTGACGTCGGGGCGCAGGGTACGGATGAGCCGGACGTAGTCGCCGACGATGTCCTCGCGGCCCCATTTCTGGATCACCTCCTGGGGATCGAAGGAATAGCCGTAATCGATGGCTCGCGTGAAGTACTGTTCGGCTCCATCGAGGCGGTGCGCCGAGAGCAGTTCGGCGGTGCGCAAGACGGCGATGTCGCGGAAAAGCTCCGGTCCGATTTCATTTTGTCCGCCGTCGCCGCGGTTGTTCTGCAGACAGATCGAGCGCAAGCCCATGCCATGCGTGAACATGGCGAACAACGCGTTCGTCTCGTCATCGGGATGCGCCGGAGCCTGCAAGAACGTGCCGTAAACGCCGAGCTTGCGAATGGCCAGGCCCAGCGCGACGTGGCCGCTGTTGGGGGCGACGATCGAGAAGCTCATGCGGTTCTGCGCGAGAAGCCGGACCGGGGTTGTCCCCGTAGTCATCAGGGCGATGCCAACCGTGGCGATCGTGAAGAAGCTTCTGAGCAGACGTTTCATGGGCCGCCTTTCGCGCCGGAGAGCCGGTTCATTCATTTTAAGGCTATAGCCAGCGCGTGGAGCGGACGATCAATTTCGCGGAGGAACAATCAGCAGGATCTCGACCTCAACCGGGACCTTGTTGCGCAACGCGGGCCGAAACTGCCACTGGCTCAGCATCGACAGCACATCGCGGATCAGCGCATTATCCGTACTGACCGGCTTGACCTCGTGCAGCGCTCCGGCGGCGCTCAGCAAACCGCGGAAAACGATGTGCTGGGGATGCGGCAGATCGAGTATGCTCTTCGGGATCGCGGTTGACAAGGGATAGGGTGCGGAAATCACGCCGGGGTCGTCAATGTTTACCATGAAGCCGCTGGTCCGGGGATTGGCGCTCGCGGGAATGCAGTATTCGAGCAGCCACTCGCGCGCGTCCCCCACGCTGAGGTACACGGTATAGACGGGATTGCCCGAAAGAGTAGCGCCCACCGCGGGGAGTCCGTCGCGCGCCACGGACTGCAAAATAACCACGTCGAAGTTCCCGTTCGACGGATGGGTCATGCGGATCACCCCGTTTTCACCTGGATCGGGGGAGTGTGCGGTGGTAGCCGCGGGCGGATGGTCAGAGGCTTTTGCCGCCGCCGTCGGGGAAGTGTCCTGAGGCGAATTGGCCGCCGCTTTTTGCTGAACGGTTCCCGGTGCGGCGCTGTTCGCGGTGGCGCTTGGCGTTCGCGCGGCTGTTGCAGTCCCCGCCGCGCTCTGAGCAATGGGGACACGGGCTGTGCTGGCCGCTCCGGGAGTTGCGCGATCGGGCGCAGCCGTCGCGTTGGCTGCCGGCTTTTCGGCGTCCTCCGGCGCGTGCCGGGCGGTCGTTGCCGTTCCAGCGGGTCCGTCTGAGCGCGGAGTATTCTGCACCCCTCGGGGAATCTCGATGTGCGTTGCCGCGGTATTGTCGGCCCCAAGGTAGATCAGGTTCAGTGGGTCTCCCCGCGGCGCGTCAAAAGACGCGATGTCCGCCGCGCTCTGGCCCGGCATGCGCACCGGATTCGTGGATGAGTTCGGCAGTGGGAGCTTGGGCGCCGCCTGAACGGCGGCCAGCGTGGCGGCGATGTCCGAGGCCGTTGGCTGCAGGTTGGATGGGCCCAGAACAGGGGGCGCATCGAGTTTCGGGGCCACGCGGGTCGTTTGCGCACTTCCGGGAGTGAAGGTGCGCCGCAGAGGATGTTGACCGGCTCTGGACCAGAACGCAAGCGGCGGCGCGGCCGGCAGAGGGGGCGGGGGCAGCATTACCAAGTCCTGCTGCAGGATCACCGGGGCCCGCTCCGACATGTATGGCGTCTTGGGCAATTCGAACTGCCTGGGAATCGGCGCCCGCGGCCGCGGTTGCGGGGCGGGTTGAGCCCCCGCTTCATTCTGCCGCGGTGAATGCCGTTCGGTGGCCGGCTTCGGCTCCGGGACCTTTGCCTTCCGGGGATGCGCCTCCGGGAAGTCGAGGTTCGGAAGTTCTAATCGAAACGGTTCAAGCCTGTAAGTCGTCTGCTGAACCGGTACATAGTTGATGCCGGACAGAGCTTCCACAAGGATTGGGAGGAGGGCTAATCCCACTCCGTGCACCATCGCGGAGGCCAACAGGGAGGGCCAAATCGCCTGCCGGCGCTCGAATACGTCACTAAACAGGCCCGGTTCGGCGCTGCTGGCTGGCCTTGGCCTAAATGTGATTCGTACCTGCACTCATCGGCCCTTTCGCCGCGTCAAGTACGGCCAGGACGGAAGACCGCTCCGTTCCTTTGGACATTGAGCCGTACCGTGAAAAGGCGGCATATGCCTGCAAGTTCCTGCTACTTAACCGGCGTGGCCGAAGACGTGGAGGAACCTCCCAAACTCGTCATCGATTGCGGGGGCCAACTGCTGTTAGTCCCGCCCTGCTGTTGGAGCTTCATGTCGCTCTCCACCTTCATCCGGCGGAGGAGTTCTTCTACCGGAAGCCGCTCGCCCGCCACTGTCTCCGGTCCGGTCACGTCCGTGCCGGGAGTCTGCGGGACCTTCTCATTCTCGGTGTGGGCAATGCCAGGCGCCGAGGGGAAGTTGAGCTGCGGCAGCGTCTGCCCTGCAGGGATGGGCCGGACGATCTGAGGGGTGATGATCACGAGGAGTTCGTTGTTCTCCTTGGTCACCGTGCGCGATTGGAACAGCTTGCCGAGAAGCGGAATGCTCGCCAACAGCGGTATCCTCTCGATGGTGTCGGTGAGGCGTTTGTCGAGAAGGCCTCCGATAGCGAAGCTCTGCCCATCTTTCAGCTCGATTTCCGTCTGGAGCTTCCGCGAATCCAGGCCGGGAACCGTGTAACCCGAAACCGTGAGGCCGTTGGCATAATCGAGCGCGCTGACTTCCGGCGCCACATCCAGGCGGATGGTTCCGCGAGGCGTGATCACCGGGAGGAAATCGATCCGCACGCCGAATTGCCGGAAAGCTATGGTCACCGTGCCTAACCCGGCTCCTCCACCCTGCAAAATCGGGTAAGGAAACTCGCCGCCCGCCAGGAAACTGGCCGGTTTGCCATTGATCGCCAATACGTTCGGTTCAGCCAGGATCTCCGCCAGACCACGGGTTTCGAGCGCTTTGATGGTTGCGCCCAGATTGAGACTTGGATTGAACCAGAAGAGATTGAGCGCCTGGCTCAGCGTGAGAGTGGGGGGCGCGCCGCCATTTCCGGGCGCGACCGTGGGCATAGGAAACTGGCCCGTTCCAACCGTTCCCACGGAATTGCCGGCTCCGGTATTAATGAGGTTCAAACCGAGGTCGGTCTCTGCCGTGCGATCGACAGTGGCAAACTGCACCTTCAGCAGGATCTGCGCATCGGTCGGAGGGATATCCACGTAAAGCAGATCGACCACCTTCCCCGCGGAGCTGGCTACGGTGACCGCACGGTCGGCGGCGACCAGGTCTTTCACGTTTCCACGGAGGAAAACCGTATCGCCCTCGATGGAGGCGGTGATGGTCTGGCCAGGCAACTCCGCCGCCAACTCGCTCTGCAGGGCTTCGACGCGCGTCTTCGCGGCGGCCGTGTTGGGCTTCACTACCACATCGAAATACAGCAGGTTGCCGCCCTGCTGCCAGACAATCAAGCTGGTCTCGCCCGGCGCTTTGCCGCTGAGCAGAACTTGCTTGGGATCGACGGCGCGGGCATCGGCCACGTCGCCGTATCCCACCGCGACGCGCTCAATGACGGAGGAACTATTGACGACCAGCGATTTGCCCACGGTCAGGTCCAATTCGCGGGCCCCTTGCTCAGCCGGCTGAGCTCCGGCGGGCATCGCCAGGATCGCGGCAACGCAGGCCACCGTCCAGGGGAAGCCGATACGGACGAGTTCACGAACGGAGCGATTTACCTTGCGCGATCTCACTTTTTCTCTCCAAGAGACTGGTCTGCGGAGGACTGGGCGAACTTGGCCTGTGTAAGCTGTCCGCCGTTGAACACTTCAATTTCGATAGGTGGCAACGGGACGAAGACGCGTTGCTGCGGCTGCGCAGGCGGCGCCGGCGGACGGGCAGGGGTCCGCGCCACTGGCTTGGCCGTGGGCTGCGCTGGCGGAGGACCGCCGTAGAGAGCCTGCACCGAGGTGCCTGAGGTCTGGGCCACTTCTGTATCGAGGGGATTTCGCAATACCAACTGGATGCGCGCCTCATTGCTGGCGAGACTTAGGATTTCAGCCTGTTCCGGAGTAACCAGCAAGTTCACAACGGGCACCACCAGCGGTTTCCCTTCGGAGTCTTTCTGATAATTCTGTCCGGCCGACAGAACTTGAATATTCTGCAGGATTGTCTTGACGCGCGCGCCCTCGCGGCCGGGGAGGTCGGGCACCTCTCCCGCGATCAGGACGTCGACTCGCGCCCCTGGTTGTACGAAGCCGGCCACCCCCACAATATCGTTGACCCTGACAGCGACGGCCCTCATGCCAGGGGGAATCGTGGCGGCCAGCCCGCCGCCTGCCCCCACTGGCGCCAGGCGGCTATCCAGGATGGGCTCGCCCTCGTAGATCTTCTCCACGACGCCCCGGTTGAGCAAGGTCTCTTTCTTGGTTGCCATGCCGCTGGGTACCGGACCAACCCAGGAACCCATAGTGAGGTCGGAGTCTTGCAGCATGGCGCCGATCTCCAGCGTTCGCGCGGCCCTCACGACCGTGACCGTCTGCGGCCCGGACTCGCCAGCCCGCGATGTAACCACCCGGTACACTAAATAGGTCGCAAGAAGGGAAACCAGTAACGCAATCACTAAGATTCCCGAAAATCGTTGGTTCATTGATCGCTTCCTCTTCTAAATCGTTCGGCTGCGCGCTCGCGCGGCGCGAATGGTATTCTTGGCAATTCAGCGCCCATTCGCCGGCGTCCCAACAATCTTACAATCTAATCCCCGCGGTACAACCGGCCCGGCCGAGGGTGTGCACCATGGAGCACGTCGTCCCCGCCAACTGTAACCGGTCGTTGACATACGCACTCCTTTATCCGCTTTGCCGGTAGTGCCGCAAGGTGACGCCGTGGATGCGCCGGGAGAGTTGCGCATGGCATCTTCCTTCAGACGCCTACTGCGTGTTGTTCGGAACCAACCGGGCGTTCGTAAGATCCCCCCCGATCTCCGTGAAGATCTCGTTCAGACTACTGGTGGGCCGGGAGGCTGAGACGCAGCTACCGCTGCTTCCCGTGGCCGTATAGTCCGAGAAAAACGTGGTCGCATTGGAGGCCATCTGCTGCATCGTGGTGCAAGGGGTAATGGATGGCACGGTCGGATAACCCGTGGGAACACAATCGCCGTTTGTGCCTAATGCTCCAGTTCCGCCGCATCGGGTATTGTCGCTGAAGCACCCCGATGCCTCCGCGCCATACGCGACCGTGTACACCCTGGTGCCCGCGGCTGTAGCGGCCTGAGCCGCCGCAATCGCCTGCTGGCACTGATAAAACGCGGATGGATACGTGGAAGTCGTGGTCGAGGCCCCAGGCAGGTCGGCCGGCTTCGAGGTTGCGTCGCCGTCGCTGAGGATGATGAGTACGTTCTGCGTATTCGTGGCCGCTGCCGAGGCGAGCGCCGACTGCGCCTGATAAATGGCCTGGGCGTAAAACGTTCCAAAGCCGCCTTTGGCCTGCATGTTACCGGTACTCTTGCTGGTTCCGACCGCCTCCACAATGTTGGAGCTGCCGGCGAGCGAGGTGGCGCTGTCGGAGCCGCGGTAATCGCTCGAGAAGTTCACGATCTGGTATGTCGAAGTCGTCGTTGGAAAAGGCGTTGCGTACGCTTCCGTCGTAAGCGTGCCGCCGTTGTAGTCGGCCTTGGCCGTAGTCGTCAACACCGGTGGAAATGCGAATAGGCTGACGCTATCGACCGCATTGGGCACTGTGCCGCCCCCACCGTTGAGATTCGCCGTGATCGTGCCGCAGCTCGACAGGGACGCGGAACACGGCGAAAGCTCACCCAGCAGCGTTTGGACGCCGGCCAACGCGCAGCTGAGTCTTGTGGAGCTGCAGTTGCTGTCGCTGTCCGTGTCGTTCATCGAAGCGGTCGTATCGACGAGGATCGCAACGTGGTAGGGGGCGCTCGTAGCTCCCTTCGCGGCCGCGGTCGCGGTGGCCGTAACCGTGAGCGAGCTTGTACCAACCAGCGCAAGGAAAGTCAGAGGCACGGTCACTTGTTGCTTCACGCGAACCGCATTTGCGAGTGCTGGAGCGCCGCACGCGATTCCTGAGAGCGCCGAGCTCGTGGAGCACCAAACGGCGGGGTACCCAGTTACCATCGCAACGTTTTGCAGATTGGACTGGGCGTTAAGGTTTCCCGATACGCCGCTGAACGATGTGGCGACGGCTGCCGCCGAGGAACTGGGCAGGGCCTGCGCTCCCGCCAACGCCGCGGCATTCGTCGATGCCTGGAGCTCGTTATAGCTTATATATACCCGGCCAACATCGATCACGAATCCCGCAAATCCGAGGAGGAAGACCATGGATAGCGCCACCATAGGGAGGATCTGCCCGCCTTGGCCCCGGCGCGCCCAAGAGTTAAGCGACTTTCCGAATTGGCTCATTGCACAATCTCCGCGATTTGCGCCGTCATGGAACAGCTCGGCACAAGGTTGACTCCGTAGACGATCAGGCTGCAAGGATAAGTGGCCATAATCTGGGCGGTCGCGCCAGCCGCCAGGTTGGCTACCGCTCCGCTGCTGTTGCACGACGCCCCGGAATACGGGGACCCATTGAGTTGAAACGATAACGAAATACTCGCCGACCTGAGGAGCGGCGCCGCGTTGTAGATTGCTGTGGCGCCGGTTGCGCACGGATCCGTGGTCTGCCCCCGGCTGACCGAGAGGAGTTGCCCGCCGATGGCTACGGCATTCGTCAGACTCAGGTAGTTATTGAAGGCGATCCCAAACGTGGCGATTCCCGTCACGACGAGCAACAGAATCGGAAGGCTCACGGCGAACTCAATCAGCGACTGTCCCCGCCGGCCGCGGTTAGAAAGGCGGGAGTGGACATGCTCGCCCACAGACCGGATTCCGGCGCTGACTCCCGATGATGCCGCTGTAAGATTCATGGCGCACATAGGTCCAGGACCTCCATTTTCATTACCGGACCGTGTGGCTGGCGGGGTCCGGGTCCGGTTGTCAACCCCGGTAGACAGCCGGTCGGCGGCCCTGTCATATCTGGGCGTCCCCTCTCAACTTGCTGAAATCTACCATGATTGCTGCCGTCGAACGCTCTTGAAGTATTCGTCCCTGAAACGAAATACTCCAATGCTGGCTTCCAGGAACTGCTGGAACTGCCGCCGCTCCCGCCGGTCCATCTTGCCAAATTCAATTCCCATGCCGCGGGAATCGATGTAAACAATCCGCGCCCACAGTTCGAGGGCCGCCTTGGCCAAAGTCTCGCCCTGCGCGTCGCGCTCCAGCACCAGATGAATCACCGTCCCGACGCACCAGTCCGCTCCCGTTTCAATGTACGCGCCGCCTTCGCTGATATCGCGTACGCGACGCGGCGGGCACGCCCCGCCGGTCCAGTAAAATGCTCTGAGCGCCGTGCCTGGGTCGATCCGGGAACTCTCTCTCCGGTCTGTTGGCCTGCTACGGCCTAAGAAACCCACGACATAACCTCACCTTCCTCCGTCCTTAGTCCCAAACGCGGTCCGCTGCGATTCCAGTTGCCGCACCAACCCAGGAACCGGAGTGACATCCAGTAGCGCAATTGCCGAAATTCTGGAAACTCGTTGGTTCATTTCTCGTTTCTTCTTCTATATGTGCGGCTGCGAGCTAGCGCGGTGCGCATAGCATTCCTGGCAATTAGGCGCCCATTCGCTGAGATCTCAGTAATTTCACAGTCCAACCCCAGCTATATAACCTGACCGGCTAAAGGCGTGCACCGCGGAACACAGTCCACCCCCAACTGTAAACGCAGGTAGACATTCGGGATCGCCTTTACCCACCCCTCCGCGCGGCGGCATGGCGCCTCCTGACAACGCGGCGGCGATACCGCGAATTTCAGCCCGTCCTGCCCACATGCGCCAGTTCCGAAATTTCTTCGGTGGAGTTTCTATTCGATGCCGCCGATGACTATAGAGGAAGACCTGAGTCATTTGGTACGAGCGTTGCTAATCTCACCGAAGGGTTTGGCGACTATGCCAATGTCAGACAAGTGTCTTACACGCCGGGGGGTGCTTCTGAACAGACGTAAATCGCAAGGCGGGCAAGCGGTCATCTTCGTCGCTGTCGCGCTACCTCTCCTCTGCGGCGTGCTCGGGTTGGCGTTCGACATCGGATTCTTCGAGTTCATGCAGCGCAACGCGCAAACGGCAGCCGATGCGGGCGCCCTTGCCGGCGCAATAGACCTTCCGTACGGAACCGCCGCCACGGGCGCCACGGCCGGTACGGCGGCAAATGGTTTCACGAACGGCTCGGGCGGGGTCACCGTCACCGTGAATAATCCGCCGGCCACCGGTCCTCACGCTGGCGGGACCTGCGGGGGATCGTCGCCCTCGCTGAACTGCAACTTCGTGGAGGTGATTGTCAGTCAGCCTGAGCCCACGTTCTTCTTGAAGATGCTCGGGATTGGTCCCAGCGCCACGGTTGCGGCGAGGGCTGTCGCGACCAGCGTTCAGGGCGATTGCGTCTTCGCACTGTCTCCAACGGCGAGTAGCGCCCTGAACATCACGCTTGGCTGGCTCAACCTCCCGAACTGCGCAATCATCGTCGACTCGAGCAGTTCGAACGCCTTTACGGGTTTTCTCAATGTTGTGACGGCGAACCAGATTGGCGTGGTCGGGGGCGGGATCGGATCCGGAACAGGCTGGGGGGGCTGCTTTCTCTGCTTCTTTACGCCAAGCCCGGTTAACGTTCCGCCGCTGGCGGATCCTCTGGCGTATTTGCCGGCGCCGGCCGTGGCAGCCTGTGCAGGTACTGTTAAGACCATATCCTCCGGCACGACTACGGTCAACCCGAGCACCGGCTGTTATAACGTCAGCGTTACAGGCAGTGCAAACGTCACGTTCATGCCGGGAGAATACTCAGCAATCACGGTCAGCTCAAGCGCGAGCCCGACCTTGACCTTTAATTCAGGCCTTTACGTAATTCAGGGCGGCGGCCTCAGTTTGACCGGCTCGGGCAGTACGATAGAAGCCATCGGCGTAACCTTTTACATGGGCCCCAGCGCCGGAAGCGTTACTGTCAACGGCATCGGAAACACGATGAATCTGGTTGCGCAAACCACGGGAACCTATGCGGGAATTCTGTTCTTCCAGGACCGGTCGAACGCCAGCGCCGCGTGCATAGGGGGCTGCGGCGGCTCGGTGTCCGGGCTCCTTAATTTCGTACAGATCCAAGGAGCGTCGTATTTCCCGGACGCTGCGTTGAGCATGAATGGCTGCTGCCAGACCCCAAACAGCTCCACCGTTTGCACGCCCCCATACTGCTCAGCCTACGAGATCACGGTTGCAAAAACCTTGTCGTTTACCTTTGACTATTTTGGCGATGATTATTCTTCGCTGCCCGGCGGCTCACCGATTAAGCGTACGCTACTTGTCGAATAGCCATGAGAATCCTGGAGCTGCCCAATATGGAGCCTTTCTTGAATCGCCGGCGGTTTAAGGCCGCCCTGCGCCACGCGCGACCGGAGGCCGGCGGGAGCCTCATCGAAATCGCCCTGATATTTCCGGTCCTGGCGCTGCTTCTCTTCGGGATGGTCGATTTAGGCCGCTGGGTTTACCTGGCCCTGGAGGTCGCCAGCGCCGCCCACGCCGGCGCCCAGTACGGCTCCCTAAGCCTTGCCAACGCAAGCAATACCGCCGCGATCGAGGCTGCGGCGCAGGCTGACGTGCCGGACATTCCGGGATTGTCGTTTGTCCCGCCGCCTTCGACTTCCTCCTGCTGGTGCCCTTCCGCGCCAGGCACGGTAGTCGCCTGCGGCGTCTATCCTACCAACCCCTGCTCACCGAACGGCAGCCAGATTGTCCTTCTGCAGGTGAATACTCGAACAACATATAGTCCATGGATTCCTTACCCGCCGTTCACAACAACCATTACCGTTACTGGGCACGCCTCGATGCCGACGGGGCAGTACTAATGCCAAGGAAAAGCGGCGCTGAGATGCCAATGGATGCCCGCGGAATGGACCTTGAAGCGCTTCGAACCGTGCCTTACGTGGCTCGCAAACGAGGTAGCGCGACCATCGAGTTCGCCGTCGCCGCGATTGCCTTCCTGTCGTTCGTGTTTGGTATGATCGACTCTGCCCGGTTCCTGTATGCGTACGAATTCCTAACCTTTGCGGCGCGCTCCGGAGCGCGTTACGCCATGGTGCGGGGCAGTACTTGCGCATCGACGAATGGCGACGCGTGGTGCGGATCGGCGGCCGGTGCGACTGCGGCTCAGATTCAAACGTTCGTCCAGGGGCTGAACCTTCCTGGAATCGACCCGTCCAGCCTCACCGTGAACACCACGAGTACTTTCGTCTGGCCGGCAACTGGGGCGGGCTGCAACTCCGCAAACGGCATCAACTCCGCCGGCTGCCCGGTCCTGGTGCAAGTGCAGTATCCCTATCTTTCCACCATCCCGTTTGTCCACATCAGAACCTTTACGCTAACCGCCAGCTCGCAGATGGTGATCTCCCAGTAAACGCGCTTCCGCTGCTTCTAGGCCTTCGATGGCCGCTCCCAGAAGTCGACCGTTGTGGCTTCCTCCCCGTCCATGCTTACGAATTCCAGAGCCATCCCCGAAGGTTCGACGCGAGTTACTCGCGCCCATAACCCCACTGTGTCGGTCGCGCCGGGTACAGGCTGGCCGGACGCCGCCTGGTCCAGGACAAGATAGAGCACCGTGCCGACGGTCCAGGACACTTCCCCTTCCACGTAGGCGCCGCCACGGCTGATGTTGCGGACCTGGGAGGGGTGAGGGACCCCTCCCGTCCAGTAAAATGATCGCAGGCCCTCCACTACAGCCCGCGCGGTCCGTCTCCGGTCCTTTCTTCCTCTCCGCTTTCCCCAGAAAAACACAGCCCCTCTTCACGTTCCCGTGGGCAGAGCCCCAACATCGGCCTGCTGCGATTCCAAATACCGGTCAATCTGTTCCGGCGGCTTTATCAGGAGCCGGTCTCCGACTTCCGTACCCGAGCTGTAAATGCTGCCCGCCGGCAGCTCCAACACGCTGTTGCAGCGCAACCGCAGCGGACCGACTCTCAACGGACCGAGGTTCTCAATCAGGTGAACCACCCGACCCTCGGCATCCAGGTAAATCACGTCGATTTGAAACAACAGCCCAATGGTATGGATGCCGCGGGAAGGAACCACCCACAAAGCCTCGTCGGAGCGGAGCCTGAGCCGGCCCAACAGGCCCCGCAGACGCGCCAGCGGCGTATCCGCAGCCGTTACACCGAGGTTGATGAACGACTGGCGGGAAACGTTAAATGCGTAGAGCGTTCTTTTCACCCTAACCTCATCCTCGTTTGTGATCGGGAAGTGAAGCGTCGTGCCGATGGGCCGCGCCGCTTAGTCAACGCGTTTTCTGCGCCGCTGGACAAGAACCATAAGAATCACTACAAATGCTACCGCCGCAATAATGCGAATGATCGTCGTTGTGTCCATCGTTAGTCTCCTTATCCTGTGTCTTACTGCCCTACAAAATACTTGGCGAACCCCTCGATGATGGTGATCCCGGCCGGACCCAAAGTTACTACGAAGATCGGGGGGAAAATGAGAAGAACCAGGGGGAAGACTAGTTTAACGGTAGTCTTGGCCGCCAGTTCCTCCGCCTGTTGCCGCCTCTGCGTACGCAACGAGTCCGAATAGACTCGTAAAGTCTTTGCAATACTCGTGCCGAAGGTGTCCGTCTGAACCAGCGTGGTGGCCAGGGAGCGTGCGGTGTCGATGTTGACCCGATCGGCGAAATTCTTTAGAGCCTCTTCCCGCGGACGGCCCGCCTTCTGCTCCAGATTGATCAACTGGAGTTCGTCACGAACCTCCGGCTGGCTTCCCTCCAACTCTCTCCCCACGCGGTAGAGCGTCTGGTCCAGGCCAAGCCCGGCCTCCGTGCAGATCACCATCAGGTCCAGAGCCTCGGGCAATCCGAGCCTGATTTTCATCTGTCGATTTGCGATTCGGTTACTAAGCCAAAAGTCGGGCAGCAGAAAGCCAATCCCAACCGACAGCGCATACACGAAGAAAGCGTTGAGCCGATATAGACCCGTTACCGATACCAACACCAAAAGCGACACGGGCACGAGTACCTTGGCGCCATAGAATATGTTGACGGCCGCTCGATCGCGGTAGCCGGCCCGGATCAGACGCTTCTGAATGACCGATACCTCAGCGGGATTCCGGGGCAGCAGGTTCTGAAACGGCTTCACAATCGTCTCGACCGGAGACCGCTTGGGACGGAGAAGGCCCTGAAGAGCTCTTGCGGACGGCTTGCCACCCGTCCCGACGAGACTGGAGAGTCTCTCCTTCCCTAGATCGCGCCCAAACAGGAGCAGCCCCAGGCTGGCCACCAGGCAGAATGCTCCTAAGAATGTAATCGCCAAAAGCGTCATAGCCGCCGCCTCATATCCGAACCTGCACAATCTTATATATGATGAACGTGCCGAGCGCGGTCGATATTATGGAGCCGTACAGCATCTTCAGCCCGAGAGGATGTCTCCATAAAAGGCTTGTTTCTTCGGGGTTCGCCAGGTACATCAGGATGCCCAGAACCAGGGGCAATGCCGCCAGGATGTAACCCGTCATTCGCCCCTGCGCGCTGTGAACCTGGACCTGCCGCTGCAACCGGAAATCCTCGCGAATCAGATGGGCGACTCTCTCGAGAATTTCCGTGAGATTACCCCCGGTTTCCTTTTGAATCAGTACCGCGGCCGAAATAATCCGAAAGTCGTGGATGGGAACGCGGTGTACCAGGTTTGACATGGCTGTCCGCAGATCTAACCCGAAGTTCTGCTCATCGTAGCATTGGCGAAACTCCCCACGGACGGGTTCGGGGGACTCTCGCGACACGATCGCCATCGCGGATAGGAGGCTGTGACCCGCCTTAAGGGCGCCGACCATCAGATCTACGACATCGGGAAGGAGCGTCCGAATTCGGTTGAAACGGCGCTGCCGCGCACGCAGAACGTAGAGCATTGGGCAGGCGCCGGCGGCTACGGCGATACATGCCGCCAGGAACACAGCGTGCGTCCGCAGGTCCACAAGATAGCCGAAACCCAGGCCGAGCAGGAGGGAAAGCGCCACCAGCCTGCCGACGGGCCACTCCATGCCCGCCTGGCGCAGCAGAAACTGAAGCCGGGGAGCAAGGTTGACATTCTGCAAGATCCGGTTGAGCCAGGGAATCGAGCTGAACGTGTGCGCGATCCGCAGATCGAGCGGTTCGAGCGCGTGGCGCATTGCCGGAAGCGCGCTCCGGATCGCTTCCAGACGCGTCGCGATCCGCTTCGTCTGCGCCGCACTCTTGTCCGTAAACGCGAGCAACAGCAAAGCAATCGACCCGAAAATTGCCCCAAAAACCATTGCGATCCACATGGCTCATTCTCCGGTTAATTCACGTCCGTGATCTGCTCGAAGAGTTCCTGCGGCAAGTGGATTCCCGCCACCCGCAGTTTTTCCATGAACTTCGGCCGCACGCCGCTGGGACGAAACGACCCGATCACCGCTCCGTTCGGCCCTATCCCGCGTCGAAAGAAGGTAAAGATATCCTGCATGCTCACGACGTCGTTTTCCATGCCTGTAATTTCGGCCAGGTTGATCACGCGGCGGCTGCCATCGCTCATGCGCGCAATCTGCACTACCAGTCCCACAGCGGACGCAATCTGTTGCCGGACGGCCTTCTCGGGAAGGTTCAAATTCGCCATGGCCACCATGGATTCCAGGCGCGCCACTGCGTCGCGGCAACTGTTGGCGTGAATCGTCGTCATGGAACCCTCATGGCCGGTGTTCATGGCCTGGAGCATGTCGAAGGCCTCTTCGCCGCGCACCTCGCCGATGATGATGCGGTCGGGGCGCATGCGGAGGCTGTTGATCAACAACTGCCTCTGCCGGACCGCTCCCGCCCCCTCCACGTTGGGTGGCCTGGTTTCCAGGCGGACCACGTTTTCCTGGTGCATCTGCAATTCCGCGGCGTCCTCGATGGTCACCAGGCGCTCCGTCTGGGGAATATACTTCGAGAGCATGTTCAGGAACGTGGTCTTGCCCGCTCCTGTGCCGCCCGAGATCAGAATGTTGATTCTCGCGCGCACGGCCGCCGATAGAATTGCCAGCATTTCGGCCGAAATGCTCTTGTTCTCCACCAGCTTCTCCGCCGTCAGCGGGGTCGTTCCGAAGCGGCGTATCGACACGGCCGGCCCATCCAGAGCGAGCGGAGGAATAATGGCATTGACGCGCGATCCGTCGGGAAGCCGGGCATCCACCATGGGTGATGACTCGTCCACGCGCCGGCCCACCGCCCCCACGATCCGGTCGATGATCTGCAGCAAGTGCCGGTCATCGCGGAACTTGACGTCGACCCGCTGCAGAACCCCCGCCCGTTCGATAAAAACCATGTCTTTACCGTTCACCAGGATGTCGGAGATGGTAGGGTCGGCCAGCAGTGCTTCCAGCGGCCCCAGCCCGAATACCTCGTCGAGCAGTTCTTCTTGGAGTTGGTCCTTTTCCGACGCGTTAAGCAGCAACTTCTCTTTGGCGGCGATATCCAGAATCAGGGCTTTGACCGCCAGTTTCGCGCTGCCGTTGGAAGCGGTCGACAGTTTCTCCAGGTCTAACTGCGAAAGCAGTGTGCGATGTACATCGCGTTTGACGAGTTCGAACCCTTTGTCATCCATTTGTTAACCTTGGCTCCCGGTCCATCATGTGAATAAGCCGCCCTTCCGCTTTCCTGGCTCCGGGGGCTTGCCGCACGCGGCGCGCGCCATCTGGCGCAGGGTCTCGGCGATGGCGCCCTTCTGCAATAGCACCGGCGCGCCGGAGTCCGCCGCGCGCCGCGCCGCAGCATAGTCGTTCGGCACCTTCCATTTCGGCGCAATGCCTAACGTCTTGGTCAGTTGCTCGTCGTCGAAGTGTACCCGCCGCCCTTCAAACCGGTTCAGCACCAACTCGACGTTCGGCGCGCCATAACCCTGCAGATACGACACGAACCGCTGGGTACTGCGCAACGACGGGATATCGGTCTGGGCCACCACGTAAATCGTACCGGCCATCTGAAACAACGGCACCCCTTCCGCCGGGCTCAGGCCCGCATCGATCACCACGTAGGCGAACTGAGCGCTCAACTGGTCCACCAATTTACCGACGCTGCTGCTTTCCACGGGCGTCGAGCTGTAAACGTCCGGCGCCGCCAGCACCGAAAGGCCCGTGCCATGACGGGTCATTATCGTGGAAACGAATTCTTTGTCCAGGCGCTTCGGATTCGCGAGCGCCTCCGCGATGGTAAACCGCGGCGTGATCCCCAGGAGCACGGCTACATCGCCAAGATGTGGATGCAGGTCGAGCAGCGCGACTTCCTCACCCGTCTCCTGACGCAGCGCAATGGCCATGTTAGTCGCCAATGTGGTAACGCCGCTGCCGCCCTTCGCGCCCCAAAACAACAAGACCTTCCCCCGCACCCTCTTGTCCGTCGACTCCGTCCTGCGTGAGGAAGCGCGAAGCAAAGCTTCGTTGAGGACGCTCGATGGAATCACGCCCGACAGAAACTCCCGGGCCCCGGCTCGCATGCTGCTCATTACCAGGTCGGCTTGCTGGGCGGCGGAATAAACCATCACCGTAGTCGAAGGTTTTCGGGCGCAAATCGTTTCCACCAGCTCCAGAGCCGCATTCGTGTCGGTATCGATTTCAATCACGAACGCATCGCATTCCTGGTCGAGCACCGTAAGGAGATGGTTGTACGCCGGGTAGAGAGACAGTTGGTTGACGATGCTCGCCTGCTGCGCCCCCAAGGCCCGCGAGAGGGAGCGGCGGTGGATTTCGTTGGGGCAAATCAGGATTACGTCCGAACTCCCATGCGTGCGAGGGCTCACTTTGGCTTCAGGATATTGCGGCGCCTCGGCTGCATCATCCGTTTTCCGTTGCGGTCCCGTTAAATCCGCTAATGACATTCTGTCGCTCCACAATCTTCACCGCGCCAGGAACGAAAGCAACGTCCCTATCGCGATGGCGGGCGCGTACGGAATTGCCGTCGCTGCCGTCGCTTGCCGCACTTTTCTGCCGGATCCCGGCGAGCGCACCCATGGCGTTAGCAAACTCCCCGCGGAATCCAGACTGGCGCCCAATGAACCGTGCCACAGCGCCCACCCTACCGCCAGAACGCCTCCTGCCAGCGCGATGAAAATCGACGCAGTAAGAAATTGACCCGGTCCGATCCAGGCTCCTACGCCCGCGGCGAGCTTGAGATCGCCCATACCCATCGCGCCAATCCAGCATGGAATCCCGAACAGCACGCCGGCAACGGCAATGCCAGCCAGGCTCTGACCCGTACCTGGCAGCTTGCCGGCGATGGACTGAACCACCAGACCAATCACCAGAAACGGGACTGACAACCAGTTCGGTACCCGCCGCGTCCGCAGGTCGATCCCCGATGCCACGACGAGCACGGTCGCGCTCCCCAACAAAACAATACCCTGCATCGGAAGCGCCATGCGATTAGCTGTAGCTCGAGAGCAGGGAGCCGATATTCGTGAAAGCAACGTTGACCGACGCGGCTACGGGGTTCAGCCCCGCGGCAGCAGCCAGCATAAAGAGCGCTGCCACTAAGGCATATTCGACCAGGTCCTGGCCGTTACTCTCCCGAAAAAATCGGACTTTCAGGCAAAGACTAGTCAGAAAGTTATGCATTGGTAAGGTTCTCCCAACTGGGCGGGTACGGATTCGTGTGACGCCGCAGCCCCAGCCCGCGCCCCTTTCCCGGCCACAACCCCGTACAGGCGACCGGGAACGGGACGCACCTCCGATCAGGCCGGCCGCACCCAAAAATCGACCCGCGATACGACGGCCGGGGCCGCCGGATTTGCCGCGGATGCAGGCGCGGTATCCCGATTCCTAGGAGGAGTAGGTCGACAGCATGGTGCCGATGCTGGTGAAAGCTGCGTTGATTTTCGTGGCGACGGCGCCCATCCCCACAGTGGCAGCCAGCGCGATTAACGCTGCAACCAACGCGTATTCGATCAAGTCCTGGCCATGAGTTTCGCGAAAGAGCTGGGCTTTCACGTAGAGTTTCTGTAAAAAATCTTGCATCGCTAAATTCTCCTCTTCACTAAGTCGCGTTAAACGCGCACCCGGTCAATAGCAATTGATTGCCCATTCGCGATGTATAACGCCCGCACTGTCTTACGGCGCCAAGGTTGAGTCGGTGTGAACTCTGGTTTACAGTCTCAGCGGAGCCGGTGAAGCGGCGTATACAGCGGGCCGCACTCCGGTATAGCCCGTCCTGCGCCGGCGGGGAATACCGGGCCCCTGCGTGTTGTGCCAGGACGGCATCGCGCTTGCTGAAGCACTAGACGACCCCGATTGAGGCGACGCCGCCGAACGTGTATTTTTCGTTATGGAACGCCATGGTTAGTCCCGCCGTCGTGATGCTTGCCATTCTCGGGCTCTTCGTATGGATGCTGTTTCGTCCGCAAGAGAGCGCGCCGGTCAAGATCTTCTTGTTTATTGCGGCCTGGGCGCTCTTCGGACCTGTCTCGAACGCCGTGATGAACGCTGAGGCCGTGGCGTTCCCGTGGAAACTGGATTACTCCCTCTTCTCGATCGACAAGGCGTTGGGAGTATCCGTCTTCTCCGTCGCCCGTCACCTTTCGCCGCGGGTGCGGGACATTCTAATCGCAATTTACCTGACGCTCGGGCACTGGATGATCGTCTGGTATGGCCTGAACCTCAAGATCCGGAATGGCCGCCCCAAGACCTTGCTCCTCTCTTATTCGATCGCTTATGGGCTGGCGCCGGTATTCTATCTGGTGGTTCCCGCCTGCGGCCCCAGGCACGCGTTTGGCGCAGCTTTCCCAATGGGAAATCCTCAGGTAGCGCCCGTTCCCATCTACCTTGCCCAGTGGCCTAACGCCATCCCGTCGCTGCATTTCGCCACGGCCATTCTGTTCGTGTATTTCGCCGGCAAGAATCGGATTCTCCAATGCGCCGCGTGGGCTTATCTGGTGGGAACCGCCGCCGCTACTCTGGCGTTCGAGCACTATGTAATCGATCTCGTCGTCGCCATCCCATACGCTTACTTTGTCATCCGTGCGGCGGAGGGCCGGCTCGCAGCTTCGCTCCGTTATCTCGGCGTAATGATGGCATGGCTGCTCGCGATCCGCTTTGCCACCCCCGCGATGGCCGCCCATCCTGTCCTTTTGCGGGGCTTAGCCCTGGCTACATTGGCCGTCGGCTCACCAGCTTTCGCCCGCGTGTGGAGTACGCGGCATGAGACCGCCCTGGACGGCGCGGGCCGCACAGCTCGGAACTCGCCGGGTGGCCTGCCCTGTGGCGGCCCGGCAGCCCATTCGTCCGCACCATAATGGAATCACTGATGATCGCAACTCCCGGCATCCCTAAAGCTACATGGTTTAGGATGCCGCCGCTCCGCCGGTTCTGGGGCGTGCTGGCCCTCGCCGCGGCAACCGTGCAGTTGATCGCTGGCGGCGTGATGGGCGCCCGCGCCTTCTGGCTGCTCGTGGCGGTAACCATAATCTGCTGCGCGTTGTGGATCGCCCGTCATCCCCAGGAGCAGATGGCTGCCAAACTGATTTTTACGGCGCTCGGATTCGCCCTCGCCTGCGCGGCATCGTCCCTATATCTGGCCTGGGCGGCCCTCGCCGTACCACTGAAGTACGATTCGGCGCTTCTATCGCTCGACGCCGCGCTCCACATTTCCTCGTTCGCCATCGCCCGCGCCGTGTGGCATTCTACCCTCCTGGCAGCCTTCTGCCGGGCGGTTTACGCCTCGCTCGAGCTGGCTATCGCAGCCTGCTGGATCGGTCTCTCGCTATCCGGTTCGGCTCGCTCAGCGCGCTTCATTATCGCGATTCTGGCCGCCTTCGGCGGTGGCTGCCTCCTATACCTCCTGGTCCCCGCCTGCGGTCCGGCATACGCCTTTCCCGGCTTCCCGTTTGTGGCCGCGGCCGGTAAGCGATCCCTGATGCGGCTGGATGGATATCCGAACTGTGTCCCTTCCCTGCATCTCGCTGCGGCGATGTTGATTTTCCGCTTCCGTGACGGCGGGTGGATCGGTCGCGCCTGGCCGTGGCTGTTTCTGCCTCTAACCGCGCTCGCCACGCTTTCCACGGGCGAGCATTACGCGGTGGATCTCATCTTAGCCGTACCGTTTGCGCTGGCCTGCGAAATGGCCGCCGAGAGGCGATGGAAGCCGGCCTTGGTCGCCGCGGCCGCCACTCTGGCCCCAATGTTGGCGATCCGCCTGGCTGTGTAGCGGCGCACGGTTAACGGGCTGTCTCTGGAAAGAGCACCGGCAGTAGTGAAACCGGCCCCATTAGCGCCTTCCGGCGGCCGATGACCGTATTAGCCAGCGCCCCGCGCGGAAGTTTCGCTTGTACCGTATCCAGGAACGTCGCGTACTGCTGGCCCTGGGGTAGCGGAAACAAGACAAACCGTTCGAAACGATCGACCGGCACGCGGCCCACCACCTCCGTATTCCGCTCATGCATTACAAATACCCGCTTCCCGCCGGGATACGCCAGTTCCGGGTATTGCACGGTCACGAAGTGAGGCAGGTAATAGCCGGCATGTCGATAGCCTTGGAAATGCGAATCGAAGCCTACAATCAGCGTCGTCCTGGGGTCGAGGTTGCCGTCGAAGTCCTGCACGGTCGCCGTCATGTTCGCCTCGAATTCCCGCACGCTTTTGTAGGAACAGTAGAGGGGAGCAAAGAAGAAAAACGCGCAGTTGGCGGCCACGCCCGCCGTCACCGCCGCCCAGCGTGCACCCCGGTAATCGTCGTAGGATACGAACGTATACAGCCGCGTTGCCGCGAATGCGAACAAGGGAGGACACAGCACCAGGAGATAGCCGCTATTGACGAAGTTCAGAAACACCAGCGCGAAGAAACACAACCCAGGGGCGATCCAGGCCCATACAAAACCCGCGCGGCCAGGCTGGCCGGCATCCTTCCTTGCCTTTGGCCCCAATGCCAGTACGCTGGCCGACCCAAAGACCAACACCAGAATCCAGGCCATCGTGAACACCCGCGCGACCGCCAGCCACGGCGAAGAGAGCGTCGTCCTCTGTCCAGGTACGGTATGCCAGAGTTGTACGAGCGCATCGAAATAAGCGCGCCATCCGCCCGCCGCCGCAGTCATCGGCAGGAACCAGGCGACTGTCACCGCGACAGCCGCCAAAATCGCCAGTCCCAGCCGGATTCCGCGCTCCCGCCGGATCGAGAACAGCCACAAAGGGGCCAACATCAGCGCCGTCGAGGGTCTGAATCCCGCCGCCAAAGCAAAGGTGATCGTCGCAGGCAGGACGAACGCCTTTTCGCCGGAATAAGCCCGCCAGCACAGGTAACCGATCGAAGCCGAAAAGAAGGCTTCGACCATGTAGGTGAGAGCCACGATTCCGTGAAACCATCCAAGCGGCGACGCCAGGAATAGCAGTATCGACATCCGGGCCGCCCCTCGGCCGAACCACCTTTCCGTCAGGAGGTAAATCATCCACGCCGCCCCGCAGCTCGCGGCGATGCTGACCGTGACCAGTGCCGTATTGGGGTCACTCAAGACCCGGTTCACCAAGCGCGCCAGGCACACATACAAGAAGTAACCTGGAGGATGCGGCTGATGGGCGCCCGGGTCGAAGCGCGCCATCCCTAGCGCGAAATTCACGGAATCGAGGTCGTAGAGGAGATGGCTTCTGCAAAGAATGCGGGTCGCCATTACCGCGGCAATCCCCAATGGGGCGTAAGGCAGAGAGCGATCTCGCACGGATGTCTTGAGTATAAACCTGAGGTCGGCGCCCGGGTAGGCTCCTTCCGTTTCATGCTCCTTCCGTTTCACAACGCCTCGAACCGAGCCGCGAACGTAAGAGAGCGGTCGCCGGCGTGATCATGTTGGTCTACCCCCCAGTATTCCCCGCGTCTACTGCCGTTTACAGCTTGCCGCGGCGTGGTCCTCCCGGCAGACGCATCGAAACTCCGAAGCCTCGCATTTGCTATTCCTTGGCATTTGGCTGGTCGATTGCACCCGCACGCACGGCCAACCCGAAGCGGACCGCATTCATGAATCTGAACGTGACCACCGACAGCGTCCCATTGCTCGCCGCGAATGTATTCATCGCGATATTGGGTCTGCTGCTGGCGTTCGCGTTACCCGGAACCGGCTGGAGGTTCTTCGAACCGGCGGAACGTTGGCTGGGGCGCCTCGCAAGAAAGCAGGCCCTGGCCGTCCTCGTGGTCGGCGTCTCCGCTCCGCTGATCCGCCTGGCTCTCCTGCCGGTTGCGCCGATCCCTCAGCCTTCCGGTCACGATGAATTCAGCTTCCTGCTCGCCGGGGAAACCTTCGCTTCCCACCGGCTTACCAATCCTACCCCTCCCATGTGGGTCCACTTCGAGACCTTCCATGAGGAGTTTCAGCCGACTTACATGTCCATGTACCCTCCCGCGCAAGGCCTGGTCCTGGCCGCCGGGGCGGCATTGTTCCGCCATCCCTGGTTTGGGGTCTGTCTCAGCGTGGGCGCCATGTGCGCCGCGATCTGCTGGATGCTCCAGGGCTGGTTTCCCCCCGGATGGGCCCTTTTTGGAGCCGTGCTGGCGCTCCTTCGCGTGGGGATCTTCACTTATTGGATGAACAGCTATTGGGGTGGCGCCATAGCAGCCACCGGCGGCGCGCTGGTTCTGGGAGCTATGCCCCGTCTCATGCGCCGCGTCCGCGTGCGCACCGCTCTCGTCCTCGGGTTCGGCATCGCGATTCTCGCCAACAGCCGCCCGTTCGAAGGCCTCTTGCTCAGTCTCCCGGTTGCGGCGGCTTTGGCGGCCTGGGCCTTTGGGAAGAAGCATCCCCCAATGCGGGTCCTGTGCAGGCGGCTCGCGCTGCCGGTTCTGGTTGTGCTTCTGGTCTCGGCGGCCGCCATGGGCTATTACAACTGGCGGGCGTTCGGCAACCTCGCTACGCTGCCCTATCAGATCAACCGGGCCGCTTATGCCGTCGCGCCATATTTCCTGTGGCAAGCCCCGCGGGCTGCGCCGGTATACCACCACCAGGTCATGGCGGATTTCTACCTTTCCTATGAGCTCACGGAGTTTCTGCGGACGCGGACATTTTCCGGCTTTCTTTACCTCCTAAGCTCCCGGATGCTGATGGTCCTTTTCTTCTTCCTGGGTCCCGTGCTGATGCCGTCCCTGCTGGCTTTGCCCTCTGTCCTGCGCGGTCGCCGGCGGCGCTTCCTGATCCTGGCGACCGCCTTCTTCTTTCTGGGCCTGCTCGCGTGCGCGTTCGTTCGAATTCACTATATGGCCCCCGCGACCGCTCTTATCTTCGCGATCTTCGTCGAAGCCTCCAGGCGTCTGCGGCTCTGGCGCCCCGGGGGCCAGCCGGTCGGCGCCGCCCTGGTGCGCGCCCTTCCTTGTATGTGCATCGTCCTGTGCCTCGCGCAGTTGGCCTGGACGGTAGCCAGCCCAACCCCCGATCCACCGAGAATCCGCGTGCAGCATTTCCTCGAGAACGAGCCTGGCCGCCAGTTGGCTATCGTAAAGTACGATGCCGGGCACAGCATGTTTAACGAATGGGTTTACAACGCTGCCGCCATCGACGCCTCACACGTGGTTTGGGCCCGCGATATGGGCGCCGCCGGGAATCGCGAATTGCTCGACTACTACAGGGACCGGAAAGTTTGGCTCGTCGAGCCTGACCAGACTCCACCGAAGGTATTGCCTTATCCGGTGAACGCCGGCGCAATCGCGCGCTGATTCCATTCCGTTCGCAGTGCCCTGACGCCTGCCACAATGGTAATGATCGCAAGCCCTCGTAGCGCGTTGGGATGCGCTACCAGCCACGGCCCCGCGAACCGGATTGCCAACAGCCAGCCGAGCACGCCCGCGAAGTACGCGGCGGCCCTCGGGTAATCGCGGTTCACAAGGCGCGCCGCGGCGAATACCAGCGGAATGGACGGCAGCCAGTCGATGAAGTAGTGCTCTCCCGTCAGAACCGTGCCGCCCGCGATTCCGATGAGGTAGACCGCCAGGCCGATCCGCCAACGCACTGAGGGGCCGGCGAAGACCAGCAGCAGCAGAGCGCTGCCGAAATGCATCGAGGGGATTGCGTTCGGATCGCCCGAAAACACCATTGGGTCGAGCGACTGCCGGTAATGCGCCAGCGTGTAGCCCGGTCCGCACGCCGGCGCCAGCAAATACAAAACCGGCGCTGCCACGTAGGCCGCGATAAAGGCGTGAACCAGTGTGCGGTAGCGCCCCCACGGTCGCGCCACATGCACAAGCGCGACCACCGTCATCATCCACGCCAGGCTCTTGTACGTAATGGCAAACGGTACATACGCCCAATACGGAGTCACGCGCGAGAGGTCGATCACCGTCACGCCCATCGCTTTGTCGAGACTGTACAGCAGTTCGTCGTACTTGTAAGGGACGAGGCGCCGCTCCACCTCCATTACGGCAGGTAAAACGGTCCCGTACACCAGCGTGATCCCGAGGATCAGGTACAGCACACGGCCCAGATCGGGGCCGCGGCCCCGGTGCGTAACCGACCAGGCGAATAGCAGAAGCGAGCAGGAGATGCCGTAAACAGCGGCTTGCGTGACGAAGGTCAATGGTCCTCCCGCTCAACTCGCATTCATCGCGTGAAGACCACCGCTACATCGTCGGAATAGGTCTTGCGCCAACCCGTCAGGTGCGGGATCACCTGGGCCAGCGGAGCGTCCTTCTCTAGAATGCACAAGCGTACGCCGTACTTATCCAGCATCGCATTGGGGTCCTCGCTCAACGTCGCCCAGCGCCCGTATTCGGCGAAAACGCCCGCCCAGTCGTATACGTCCGCCCGGCCATCGATGAAGACCTTTTCCTGCGGCAGCGCCCAGATAAGGTACCCTCCGAACTCGTAGGCGTTCAGCATCGGACCGGGTAGATGCGCTTGCCGGATATAGTCCACCGCCGCCACCGGGCTTTCCTTTCGGACCTGTGCCTCCAGGGAGGCCGCGGTGGGAAACCCCCAGACGATGGCCGCCAGACTGGCCAGAATCATGGTCGCGTTGACGATCGGGTGTTGCCGCGACGCGCCCCTGCGCAGTTCGGGAACCAGCAACCGGCAGACAACGGGGCCCGTCACGATTCCAAAAAGGACCATCATTCGTACGTGTTGGAGTGCGAGTCCAAAAGCCATCAGAACCAGCAGCAGCTCCCGCAACCGCAGCTCCGAGCGGCGCAGCATAGTGAGAAGAAGAACGACGAGCACGGCGGCCACCATCAGGATCGGCCGTCCGCCGCTCAGGTCCGGCGGCATCCATTCTTGAACGGCGCCGACGCTGGAGGACTGCTGAAAGAGCCGAAACACAGTGTTGAACGGGTATATCAAAAGGTGGATTCCCACCGGGTTGCAGCAAAGCGCGCCCGTGCAAAGAAACAGCATGAGGCCCAGCGTGGTACGCCCCCGCTTATCCCACTTCTCGTCGCAGACAATCAGACCGCACTTCCAATTCACCCGGGCACAGATCCAGTAGACCCCCAGGACCGCCAGCCCAAAGACGTACGACGCGTGGCAGTTGGCCCACACGGCAAAGAGCGGGGGCAAACACCAGAGCCAGCGCCGGTCTCTCCGCCGGCCTAATTCCAGGAACAGCATTTCCATGACGAGAAAGAGGTTCCCCAGCACCAATGCCCGAATGGCCATTCCGACCGTGGCGAAGAGCCAGGCAATCAGTGCCCCGAGCAGCGAAACCAGCTCGTCGCCGGTCTCGATCAGGCACAACACGTAAACCAGAATTGCCATCAGGGAAGCGCACACACACAGCCAAACCATCAGAGCTCGATACCCGCCTGCGGCGTAAACGCCGTACATGCTCAATTGCGCCAACCACTCGTGCGCCGTCCAGGGATGGCCTTGGGCTGTGAATGAGAATAGGTCCGTCGTGGGAATCGAATGGGTTGTCGCGATGATTTGGCCGATTTTCAACTGCCACCACAAGTCGGGGTCATCGAACCGGTTCGATACCGTGAAAACCGTGACCACCGCCAGACCGGCAATCAGGAAAGCCGGAAACGAGAAAAGGCGCGCCAACAGTGTCTTGAAACCGGCTTTGTGCCAGCCCGTGGCTGGCGCCGGAGCCCGTTCCAATAAGCTTTCAGGCTGCAACGGCGCCCTCTCGACTCATGCGGATCGTCCGGTCCTTCGTATTTGCCATCTCACGCGCTCCATTCCGTGTTCCACGCGGCGTTCCGCTGTACGGAGCGCTCGTTCGGCTTAGGGCATTACTAAGCAATCCGCCCTCCAGCGGTTACTCATAGAATCGTAAGGGGATGCGCGGAACTGGCGGGGAGGGTGTCGTTGCCAGTACACATCCTGATTTTCCGCGGCTACCGCTGTTTACAAGGCGCTGGACAAGGCAAGCCGCCTACAGACCGCCCGAAACGGGTCGTTCGCTATACTGCGGTGGGGCTTCCCGACCGCCGCCACGGTTCGGTAGCTGACGGCTGTTAAAGTGCATATCTTTTCCACGTCTACCGATGGACCCAGAGTCTCAATGCCTGATGCCGGCCGCTTTCGAAACCCGCTCGTTCGGTTTTCCTTTTTATCGCGTGCTCCATTTCGATGAGCCGCGATTACGCACGGAGCTTGCCTCCGTCGCTGGCGAATGTCCCATGGGCGCGGACTGCAAGGTGTCCGCCGGCGATGTCGCCGCAACTCACGGTCTCATGCGGCTGGGTTTCCGCAAGGTTTGCGTGCAAATCACGCTCCGTCACGACCTGACGGAGATTCCTGAACCTCAGTGTTCCGAAGTTCGCATTGCCGGCCGGCTAGACCTTGACGACGAGACCCTTTGGGCCCACGCACGCAACTTCACCCAGGACCGTTTCAGCCTTGACCCGCTGATGCCGGCCACGGGACGGCGCCGCCTGTATCATCAGTGGTTTCGTAATTCGCTTGGCGGCGCAAAACAGGTAGCTTACATCGGCGCCGATGTTTGCACGTTTTCGCAACAGGGCGGCGACGTCATCGTCGATCTGGTTTCCGTGCTTCACCAGCGCCGCGGCAATGGTTCCCGCCTTCTCACAACCGTTCTGGCGCATGCGCGGCAATCCGGCGCGTCATCCGTCCGCGTCAAGACGGAATGCGAGAACCCAGGCGCTTGGAGTTTGTATCAGCGGAAAAGGTTCGTCCCCGTGGCCTATACTTCGGTTTTCCACCTGGTGAGCGCGCCATGAAGATCTCGGTTGTCAGTCCCGTCTACAACGAAGATGCTTGTGTGCCGGAGCTCTGCCGCCGCCTTCTGACCGTTCTGCCGCCGCTGGCGGACAGTTTCGAGATCATTCTGGTGGACGATGGCAGCCGAGACGGCTCCTGGGAGGAAATTCGCGAGCTCGGCAGCCGTTGCCCCCAGATCAAAGGCCTGCGGTTCAGCCGGAACTTTGGCCACCACTACGCCATTACGGCCGGCCTGGAGGTAGCCTCCGGTGACTGGATTGTGGTGATGGACAGCGACCTGCAAGACCCCCCGGCCGCCATCGCCGAACTGGTGGCCAAGGCGCGCGAAGGCTACGACGTGGTGCTCGCCCGCCGCCGGCGCCGGCAGCATAGCTGGTTCAAGAACCTCTGCGCCAAGGTTTTCTATTGCCTGTTTCGCTATGTTACGGACAGCCGCTACGATGGCGAAGCCGGCGTGTATCGCATCATGTCGCGCCGGGTTGTCGATGCCTTGCGCCGTCTGCCGGAAGTGGATCGCTTTTTCCCCGCGCTGGTCGATTGGGTCGGGTTCCGGCAGTCGCACGTCTATGTGGATCACGGGAAGCGCTACGCCGGTGAAACCAAGTACCCACTGCGCAAGCAGATCGCACTGGCGGTAAACGCGATGCTGAGTTTCTCGGACAAACCCATCGTGATCATCGTCTACTTCGGCCTTACGGTCACAGTGCTGTCGCTCCTGTACGCGAGTTACATTGTGCTGCGGGCCATCTTCGGGACCATCGCCATGCTTGGCTATGCCAGCATTTTTACGGCTGTTTCGTTTTTCGGCGGGATCACCATCGCCACGCTGGGCCTTGTCGGGTTGTATGTCGGGCGCATTTTTCGCCAGGTAAAGGGCCGCCCGGTCTACATCGTCGCCGAGCGCGTGAACGCCGCCGCGCAGCCGCAAACCACCCCTGTGGACGCGTTCATCACGGCAAGTTTATGAAGGTCGATTTCTTTCTACACTCCCTGACTTCATCGGAATACGCGCCTCGAATTGGCCAGGTCCTCGATACCCCTTTTCTCACCTCCGGCGCCGTCGGCAAAGCGGTCGAGGCCCAATTGTGCGAGTTCTTCGGCGTCGGCGACGCCATGCTCGTCAATAGCTGGACGAATGGAGCCCTGGCCGTCCTTCTCGCTCTCGGCATCGGTCCCGGCGATGAGGTGATCGTACCGGCCATGACGTTCATCGCTACCGCGAACGTGGTGGAACTCCTTGGCGCCAAACCCGTGTTCGTGGACGTGAACCCGGACACGCTGCTGCTCGAGCCGGCCGCCGTCGCGGCTGCTATCACGCCGCGCACGCGCGCCATCGTCCCCGTGCACCTGTACGGGCAGATGTGCGACATGCAGGGCTTTCGGGATGTATCGCAAGAGCGGCCCGGCATCGCCGTGATCGAGGACTGCGCCCACTGCTTTGAAGGTTCCCGCGACGGCTGTCTGCCTGGCAGGTATTCCACCGCCGCCATCTTCTCCTTCTACGCCACCAAGAACGTCACCTGCGGGGAAGGTGGCGCCGTGATCGTCAACAGCCCTGAGCTGGCTGCCAAGGTCCGCCAAACGCGGCTTCACGGCATGTCGCAAGGCGCAGTGGATCGCTTCGAGCGTGGCGAGTACCGCCATTGGGACATGCCGGTTCTCGGCGTGAAGGCGAACCTGCCGGACCTTCTGGCCGCATACCTGGAGCCGCAAATCGCCACCGTTCGAGAGCGGCTGCCGAAACGGCAGGCCATCGCCAACCGCTATCGCGCAGCGTTCCAGGGAACATCCATCCGCATGCAAAAGCTCTTACCCGCGTGTTCCAGCGCCGAGCATCTCTTCCCCATCGCGGCGCCTCCAGCGGTGCGCGACGAAGCCATTGCCGCGTTGACCCGGCGGGACATTGGAGTGGCCGTAAATTACCGCTCCGTCCCAACTCTTACCTATTACCGCGAGAAGTACGGCTATCGGCCCGATTCCTTCCCTGTCAGCTACGAATGGGGCGCCGGGACGCTCACCCTGCCGCTCTATCCCGCCTTGGAGGCCGAAAAACAGGACTGGGTAATCTCTTCCGTACTTGAGGAAGTCGCGCCTCTTTGCCGCGATGCGGCTGAACCCGCCATCGCGCCTGCTACCGCGTCGCGCTAATCGGGACATCTCTACAATGGACCCGGACGCTAGTGAAACTGCCGTGCGCATCGGAGGCTACGATCCGGAGCACTACCGCAATCTTGCCGCTATTGAGGATCGCCATTTCTGGTTCCGGGCGCGCAACCAGGCGATTGGCGCACTGGCTGCGCAAGTCTGCGCCGGCTTCCCCTCAGGCTACCGTGCGCTCGAGGTGGGTTGCGGTACGGGCAATGTCCTACGGCGCCTGGAAGAGATCTGCCATGGTGGGGTCGTGATCGGCATGGACCTTTTTGGCCAGGGATTCCCGTTCGCACGCCAACGCGCCCACTGCCCGCTCGTGCAGGCGGACGCCGGCCGGCCGCCTTTCGCGCGCCAGTTCCACTTGATTGGCATGTTCGACGTCATCGAGCACGTGCCGGATGACGTTTCGCTCCTCAGCGATGCGTTCGGTCTGCTCGCTCCCGGCGGCGCGCTGCTGGTCACTGTGCCCGCGCACATGTCCATGTGGAGCTACTTCGACGAGGCGTCGAACCATTGCCGGCGCTACGAGTTGGAGGAATTGCGGAGTCGCCTTCAGGATGCCGGTTTTGCAGTCGAGTTCCTGAGCGAATACATGTGCAGCGTCGCGCCGTTGGTCTGGTTGAAGCGCCGCATGGCGGGGCGTAACCGAAGCGCCGTCCGGCCCGCCGATATTGTGAAGGATGAATTGAAGATCTATCCCTTAGTCAACGCCGCGCTGGCATTCCTGCTGAACCAGGAAGCGCGATGGCTAAGCCTGCGCAGGCGCTTGCCTTTCGGCGCGTCGCTGATCGCAATCGCCCGCAAGCCCGCCCGGCCAAAACCCTAACTCAGCAGCCGGCCGCCAATCATGATGCGGTCCAGCAGCGCCTTAGCTTCGAGAATCTGTTTGTACCACTTCACCGTGTAGGTATGCGGCTCTGGCCCCGTAAGTCCGGTTTTCAGCGCTTCATAGACCTCACGCACGCCATCGGCCGGCGTATGTACCGCCTTGTAGCCCAATCTCTTCTGAATCTTCTCGAACGACACGTTGTAGTTCCGCTTGTCCGGATCGTCCGGGACCAGTTGCATTTGAATGGGAAACGGGATGTTCTCCCGAACAATGTACGCCAGGCTCAAAACCTGCATGTTCGTTGCGCCCACATTGAAAACCTCGCCGTTAATGAGGGATGCGTCGCTCTCCAGAATCTGCATAAACGCGCGCGAGGTGTCCGCCACGTGTACGATGGGCCGCCACTGCTTTCCGCCGCCGAGTACGAAGATCTGTCCATTCTGCACCGCGTTCAGCGTCATCAGGTTGATGACTAGATCGAATCGCATGCGGCGCGAAAGCCCAAATACCGTGGCTTGGCGAAGCACCGTGACAGTGAACCGGTCGTCCGCCAGCGGCAGAATGTCGCGCTCCGCGGCCAGATTCGCCTTGGCGTAGACAGTCAACGGCTTCGGTTCGAACTCTTCGTGCAGGTCCATGCCTTCGGCGTGCCCGTACACGGAACAACTGCTGGCCAGCACGTACCGCCGGACTCCCGCCTCTTTGGCCGCCCTGGCCAAGCCCAGCCGGCCGCGGTGGTTGATGGAGTACGTGAGATCGGGGTCAAGGTCGCCGCTGGGGTCGTTCGACAACGCGGCCAGGTCACAGATGCCATCCACCCCCTCAAGATCGCCTGGGACCACATCGCGGATATCTTTCTTCACGGGCGTGAAGCAGGGGCTGGCGAAAATGTCTTTCAGGAAATCCGTGCCAAAGAAATAGCGGTCGAGGCCGGCAACGCGGCATCCCGCCTCCAGCAACATGGCGCAGAGCGTAGAGCCGATGTACCCTCCAGCCCCCGTCACGAGAATCGTTTTCATAAACCCATCTTTAATACTACCGTGGCGCAAGCCGCCAGGCTTCGAGAGCCGGCTGTCGAGCCGGCTTTCCTCAATGCCTTTACGCTTTTCTTCCCCACACGTAGTACACCGGCACGCCCAGCAGCACGATAATCAGCCCCGGCCACGCAAAGCCCGGCTTATAGATCAACAGCAGAACGTCGATCGCGCCTGCCACCAGGATGTAAGCCGCCGGCAGCACCGGATATCCGAAAGCCTTGTACGGCCGCTCCATATCGGGCCGCGTCCGCCGCAGCACGAAGATCCCCGAGATCGTCAGAATGTAGAACAGCAGCACCGCGAAAATCACGTAATCGAGCAGCTCGCTATAACTCCCTGTAAGTGTCAACAGAATCGCCCAGATGCATTGCGCCGTGAGCGAAAACCGTGGCGCGTGGTGGACCGGGTCCAGCTCGCCGGCCTTGCGGAAGAACAGCTTGTCCTTGGCCATCGCGTAGTACACGCGCGCGCCCGATAAGATGATCCCATTGTTGCAGCCGAAGGTGGAGATCATGATCGCGGCCGCCATCAACTGAACCGCTACGGGTCCGAACATCTTGAACGCGGCGGCGGTAGCCACCCGGTCCTCGGCCGCGGTCTGAATCTGGTGCAGCGTCAGCACGTTCAGGTAAGTGAAGTTGGCCGCAATGTACAGCGCCGAAACCACCCCCACTCCCAGGGCCAGCGAAAGCGGCAGATTGCGCCGCGGATTCCGCATCTCGCCCGCCGTGAAGGTCACGTTGTTCCAGGAGTCCGAGGAGAACAAGGCTCCGACCATGGCCACCCCTACGATGCGAAACGTGTCCCAGCTCCAACTGGAGCCGCGCCAGAAGTTGTCGAAGTTGTCGCTCACGGCCAGGTGATTGCGGCCCAGCAGGAATCCGAACCCCACCAGCCCCAATAGCGACGCCACCTTCGCGAACGTGAACACGTTCTGCACCCTGGCCCCCGTGCGAATGCCGCGCGTGTTCAACCAGGTAAGGAAGACGATCATCGCGATCGCCAGCAGCCGCTGCGTCGTCAACCCCAAACGCCCGCTGCCGATCAGATAGTTCTGCGCGGAGATCCACGGGACGAAAACTCCCGAGAACTTGGCGAACGCCACGGCCACGGCGGCGATGGTCCCGGTTTGAATCACCAGGAACATGGTCCAGCCGAACAGGAAGCCCCATAGCGGACCGAAAGCCTCGCGCAGGTAAACGTACTGCCCGCCGGCGCGCGGCATGGCAGCCGCCAGTTCGCCGTAACTGAGCGCCGCCGTCAGCGTGAGCGCCGCCGTGGCGAACCACGTGAGCATCAGCAGGCCGGGCGATTGCACCTGGCGCGAGATATCGGCCGCCACGATGAACACGCCCGAGCCAATCATGGACCCCATCACGATCGTGGTGGCGTCCACCAGTCCGAGTGCTTTGACTAAACCGGCTTCACTAATTGTTGCCATTCTTCCATCCGTTCACGAAGAGACCGGGCCGTCGCGGCCGCGGGGAGCAGATCGGCGATTACCGCTAAGGAATCCGCGCCGGCCGCCAGAACCTCAAGCGCGTTGCCGCGCGCAATGCCGCCGATGGCCACCAGCGGCTTGGAGCACAGCGCGCGGCAGCCGCGCAACGCTTCGACTCCGGCCACCGGATCCGGGTGGCGTTTGGAAACCGTGGGAAAAACCGGGCCGAACGCCACGTAGTCCACCGGCTCGCCCGCCGCCGCGCGGATCTGTTCAGCGTTATGGCTGGAGAACCCGAGCAGCGCGTCGGGGCCGAGCAGCATGCGGGCATCGCGCGGCGAGAGGTCGTCCTGGCCCACGTGCAGGCCGGCTTCGAGCAGCATGGCGAAATCGGCGCGGTCGTTGACCACGAATTGCGCCCCGGCCTCCCGGCAAAGACGCGCCACGCCGCGGGCGGCCTCGAACGCCTCGCGGCTCCAGTGCCCCTTGTGGCGGAATTGCAGGATGCCCGCTCCGCCCGCCAGCATGGCCGACGCGGCCATCTGCAGGCCGATTCCACGAGCCTCCAGCGACTCCGTGTCCAGAATCGGGTAGAGCCGTGGGAGCTTCATACTCAAAAACTGTACCGCATGTTCGACGCTCGCCAAAGCGGCGGCGGCAACCGAGGGCAATCCCCGTGGGCGAGTCCATCAAGCTGCTAAACGGAATACGATATGCTCGAAGTGATGTTTAGAGGCGCGGTCTGGTTCGGATTGCTGGCCGGCGCCCTGTCTGCGCAACCCGTTATCCCCGCAAGGCCCGGCTTGGTCTCGTACGCCGACGAAACTTACATCGACGACCGGTTGGTCGACGAGATATCGCCCGGTCACCTGGTCCTGATGAACGCGAATTCCGTTCTGCGCACTGGCTCGGGTCACGCGGAAGTGCTGCTGGGGTCTTGCGCGGCGATGTGGATCGATGAAGAGAGTTCTTTCCGCTTCGTCTCTGTCGAGCCGGCAGACACGCGGATTGAGCTGCTCAACGGTTCCGTTGTCGTTGCTACCGGCCCGATCGTCAAAGGAACCGCGCTGACCGTGCTCCTCAAGTCCGCCATCGCGGCCATCGCTCGGAAGGGAGCATATCGCTTCGACGCACGGCCGCCGGGGGTCAAAGTACTGGCAGGCAGGACGGTCGTTCAATCGACGAATCGAAGGATTGCGGCGCATGACGGCCAGTTGCTGATGTTGGACACGCCGCCGGGCATTCGTCGCTTCGACAAGCGGGATCGGGGTTCACTGGAGAACTGGAGCCACGGCCGGGCCGAGCTGCTGACGCGCCTGTCGGCCTTCCGAACGGGAAATGTCCAAGACCCGCAGCCACCCCTCACACAAGACGATATGGACAATGTCAAAAGGGCGATCGAAGGAGGCGTCAGTAATGACGTATCTCATGTACCGTTGCGGCCGATGCCGATGCCGCCTTCCACGCCCTCCGTATGCGATCTCGCGGGATGGTAGGGGCCGATCCACCTCTACGACAATTCCGTTTCCCAAACCCGTGGTCGCCGCAGGAAGCTATAGGGGGATTGCGGGCACGCCAATTCGTATGCCCATCGCCATTCGTATGCCGGTGGCCGATATGGAGGTAGCGCCGGAGATCGCCCAGCGGCGTGGCCATTCCCTATCAGACCTATATCACGGGGCTTTTGCACCAGGCGTTGGAGCGCGAGAGGAAGACGCCCGCCGCAGGTGCGGTTGCAGGAGCGCTGTCCCTCGAGTGACCGTTTCCGGCTGATCCATGTACCTGCTCGATTCGAACACGTGCATCCAATTTCTGAACGGCAGATCGACTCATTTGACTCACAATACTCGCGAATTCTCGCGCGTCTCCGGCCTCTCGATCGAAGACTGGGAACTGCCCTGAGGCTCACCTCGCGCCACATGTTAACATTGCCCTAACAGAGGCCCAATTCTTGCGTAAGGTTCCCCTAGTTGAATCGCTCAAAATCATCGGCCGAGGCTCGTCGAATTGGCTGGCCGATCGCCCCATCGTGGTCTCATTCGAAGTTACGGACGCGTGCACCTGCTGGTGCAAACATTGCGATCACGGCGGACCGCGCGACGAATCCCTGAACCTGAAGCCCTCCGATTACCGCCGCTATATGGAGTCGCTGCAACCTTGCGTGGTGCAGGTGTCGGGCGGGGAACCGCTCATGCGCGAAGACGTGGTGGAGATCGTCCGCGTCATCAAGAACGGTACAAAACTGCCGTACACCATTCTGGTATCGAACTGGTCGCTAATGACCGAAGAGAAATACCTCGCTCTGCGCGAGGCCGGCATCGACCAATTCTCCGTGAGCCTCGATTTCCCCGACGCCCGCCACGACGATTTTCGCGCCTACCCCGGCCTCTACAGCCACCTGGAGGATCTGATTCCGCGCCTCGCCAAGCGAGGGCACGACGACATCGTGCTGAACAGTTGCATCACCACCGAGAATCTCGGCGAGATCGAAGCCATCGCCGCTAAGGCGCGCGCGTGGGGCGTCAACCTTTGTTACAGCGCCTATTCCGCGCGCCGCACCCACAACCGCGATCTGTTCCCCGGCGCTCCGGAACAACTCGCCGAACTGAATGCGCGCCTCGACCGCGTGGAAGCGGTGCGCGACTCCACCAACTGGATTGTCAATTCGCGCAGCACCCTCGACGCCACGCGCCGCTATTTCGAAAACAACGGCACGCCAGGATGCAAGGCCGGTCTGCGGTTCCTGGTGGTCACCGCCAACGGCGCGCTGCAGCCGTGCTCCATGCAGTTCCACCGCTTCGCCCTGGAGGATCGCGGGCGTATGATCGATGAATTCACGCGCACGAACAAGTGCGACGAATGCTACGTTTCCATCCGCTCCTATCTCGACAAAAGCTTCCCGCAACTGCTGTGGGAGAACGTCAGCGAGTTCCTCTCCGTTCGGTAGTACCGCCGCCGGTCTTTGCCGGCGTGTTCTTCGCCGCTACTGCAAATTGAATCGCACCACCACGGTCTGGACAATCTCCACCGCTTCGCCGTTCAGCAAGGTCGGCCGGAACAGCCACTGGGCCACGGCGTCCGTGGCCGCGCGGATCAGCAGCGGGTGGCCGCTCTTCACTTTCAACTCGCGAATTCTCCCATCCACGCCGACCACCCCTTCGATCTCCACCACGCCCGAAATATGCTCTTGCCGGGCCAGTTCGGGGTAGACCGGCATCACTCGCCGGACCACCTCCGCCGCCTGCACGGTACTGCCGGCCTTCAGCCGCGCAGGGGGCGCCGGAGCCGCTGGCGGGGCCGTGTGAACCGGCGGCGCAACGGGTGGGGCCAAGGCAGCGCGCGGGGTGAGAATGCCGGGCACAAGGCTAGTGATGTCCTGGCTGCTTCCTCGCCGCCGAACGTGCCCGCGCCCGGAGGAAGCGGCGGGTCTTCGATCATGACCACCTTCGCGGGCATATGGGCAGGCTCGTAAAGCCTGGATCCCACAAACTCCAGCGGCCGCATTTTCGGCGCCGTAACCGTCTCGGCGCGTACTGCGGGCGCGACAGCCTGTGGCCGCGGAGCGCAGATCCACATCGCCGGCGATAGCGGCCTCGGCAGTGCCGCCGGAAACCATATCGAGCCCAAAATCACGGAGGCAAGCAGAATCGCCTGTCCTGTCATACCCATGCATGTGGTCCACACGCGGTGGCTCTGCGGACCATAGGAAGTCGCGCTCTCGAACATTTTGACTGCCTCCTTTCTTCCATTCGAATAGACACCGCACCTGCTCGAAAGTTCCTCCTGTGAATCCCGCGCTATCATGGACACCATGCTCACTCGCGAACAAGCCTGGAACATTCTCTGCGAGTTCACCAAGTCCGAAGGACTTCGCAAACACGCGCTGGCGGTCGAGACCTGCGTGACGGCCTACGCCAGGAAGTTGGGCGAGGACGAGCCGAAGTGGTCTGTCACCGCGTTGCTGCATGATTTCGATTGGGAAATTCATCCGCAATTGCCGGATCATCCCGTCAAGGGTGAACCGATCCTGGCCGAGCGCGGCGTGGACGCGGACATCCGCCGCGCCATTCTCTCCCACGCCAATCACAGCGGCGTGCCGCGCGTGACGCCGCTCGAGAAAACGCTTTTCGCGTGCGACGAACTGGCTGGCTTCATCACCGCAATTTCCTACGTCAAGCCGCACCGCAGCGTGTTCGAGGTGGATGTGGCTTCGGTGAAGAAGAAGATGAAGGACAAAGCCTTCGCCCGCTCAGTAAACCGTCAGGAAATCGTGGACGGTGCCGGCGAACTGGGCGTTCCGCTCGAAGAGCACATCGATTTCTGCGTCAAAGCCATGCAGGCGAACGCCGAGGCGCTGGGGATCACGGGCAGCCCTTAGGCGCCGGCGGCCCCGGCTCGGCGCGTTCCACGACCACTTCGAAATGCGCGGCCAGGGTGGCAATCGCGCCGACCGCGGCCAGCACCGGCGCCAGAATCACCCCGATGGCCGCTACCGTCACCGGAATTTCCATGAACGTGTGGCCGTGTTCGTTCTTGATAATGATGCGCCGCACGTTGCCTTCGTGAATCAGTTCCCGGACCCTCTCGACAAGTTCCTTGCCCTGAACGCGGAACTGCTCGTAGATCTGACTGAATGACTCCATGGGGGCAGTGTATCGCGAAAATGCTGTGCTGTCCCTTCGCAACTGGCGCATCATTCTCTCGCTCTTGACATCAATCTACGGTCGATGACATCATTCAAGTATGCGCACTACTCTGGCGGTCGAAGATGATGCGATGGCGGCCATTCGAGCATACGCCCGAAGCAACCGCGTCTCCCTGGGCAAAGCCGCTTCGGAACTCATCCGCCGTGGAAGCCGTTATCAACTCGGGATCAGGAAGATAGACGGTCTCCCGGTGTTTGACGCGCCCCGCGATTTTCCCGTGATTACGACGAAGCAAGTCCTCGATATCCTGGACGAGGAATGAGCCGGTATCTCCTGGATGTCAATGTGCTCCTGGCCCTTGTCTGGCCGCGGCACCAGGGTTACGATGCGGCGCACACATGGTTTGTGCGGACCGGTCGCCAGGCTTGGGCGACTAACCCGTTGACACAGCTCGGAGTGCTGCGTTTGCTGACCAACCCTGCCGTGACGCAAGGCGCCGTCGGCGCCGGCGCAGCCCTCGCGGCAGTCGCCGAATTCACGCGGCATGAGGGCCACGAATTCTGGCCGCTCGATCGCGACATCGAGGCTTGCTTGACGCCGGCAGCCAGCAGACTGCGCGGCCATCGCCAGTGGACCGATGCCGTTCTCCTCTGGCAGGCCGCGGAACGGGACGGCGTCCTCGTGAGCTTCGATTCTGGCGTCAAGGCCCTGGCCGGCCGGGACTTCGCCAGCCGTGTCTTGATTTTGAAGGCCCGCTGACCGCGCCGCCGCGCCGCCCTAATCCGGCGTACTCCCGCCGTTGTTGCGTTAAGCTCAAAAGCAATGCCTCGAGACCTGCTCGACCGGTTAAGCCAGTGGAAAAGCCGCTTCGGTCCTTTCGGCGCGGGCCGGCTGGAGCGTTTGCTGGCCCTCATCGCCCGCCGGAAAGTCGGCGCCGCTGCCGAGTTGATCCGTCTCCATGAGGCGCTCCTGTTTCTGCGCGCTTATCCCCGCAGCCCGCAGGTGGCCCGCCTGGCGGATGCGGCGCTGGCGGCGTTCCCCGCTCGCATCGCGGCATACGAAGCCTCCGGCGCGGATCTCGATCCATTCGAGGACCCTGAAATCTCCGGCATCGCCGGCACTTCGCTTTCGGCCGTGTTCACCTATGAGTTCGCGCGCCGCCTCGCGATCCGCCACCCTCGCACCCTCGAAATCGCTTGGGATCGCTACGACGAAATCGACCGTCTCGGTCCCGTTCTCGCGCGCCTCTTGCCCCTCTTCGGCGAGGATTGGCCGGTCGAAGCCCACGCCCCCTTCCGCGAGTGGGTCGCGGCGGCGCGGCCGCGCGGCGGAAGCGATCTCGCCTGGCTCCTCAATCGTCTGGCGGCCTTGCCCATCGCGCCGCGCGACCGGGCCGCATGTTACGAATCGCTGGGCTTGCCGTTAACCTGGCGATTCGACGAGCGCATGTCGCGTTCGAACCTGCGACTGCCGGGCCGAAGCCTCCACTGTCACCGGGAACCGCTGCTGCGGCGTGGCGACATTTCGCTCCCTGCCGAACTCGAAGCTCCTCCGCTCCCCGTACGCCGCCTGCCGCGGCCGGAGGCCCGCAAGGTTCTCGATCTCATCCTCGACGCTTCCGCCATGCGCTTCCGCGAACTCTATGGCCTCAGCCACCCCGACCGGGCCGGGGTCTTCCACGCGGATGCCGGCCGCGGCGTCGATATCTACTTCTTCGGCGTGCCGCCTGAGTGGCGCCTGCCCCTCCGCGCCTACCACGCCGGAATGTTCTTCAAGAACCGCGTGCCGGCCGGGTACGTCGAGTTGCTGTCTCTGTTCGAGCGCGCCGAGGTGGGCTTCAACCTCTACTACACCTTTCGCGAGGGCGAATCCGCCTGGCTCTACGCGCGCATCCTGCGCCTTTTCCGCCAGGTTCTTGGCGTGAACGTCTTCTCCGTGGACCCGTACCAGATCGGCCTTGAGAACCCGGAAGCGGTCCAATCCGGGGCCTTCTGGTTCTACCGCAAGCTGGGCTTCCGCCCCGTCCATCCAGAGGCAGCAGCGCTGGTGGATCGGGAGGAACGGCGGATGCGCCAAACGCCCGGCTATCGCAGTTCCAGGCACACCTTGGAGAAGTTGGCCCAGAGCTACGTTCTTTACGAGGGGCCCTCCGCAGAAGCGGGCGCATGGGACAATTTCCGCGTCCGCAACTTGGCTTTGGCGGCCGAACGCGCGGGGGATCGACCGCCAAGCCCCCTGGCTCGGGTCCTGAGCCTGATTCCCGAATGGGCCCATTGGACTCGCGATGAAAAACTCGCCGCGGCGGCCATCGTGAGAGCCAAGGAAGGCGCGAGCGAGGCCCGCTACCTTCGTTTGATGCAGCGCCATCCCCGGATGCGCGCCGCGTTCCTCACCCTCGGGTCGTCCGCGCCCCTACTGTAACGGCACGGCGATGTAGAGGGTCTCACCGCCCCGGCTCACCAGCAGCACGGCGGCCCCGCTCGATCTCCGCAGCGCGTCGCTCACCTCGGCCGGCGAGCGCACCGGCTGGCGGTTCACTTCCTGAATCACATCTCCGTTCCGCACGCCGGCCTCGGCGGCGGGTCCCGCGGGGTCCACTCGCGTGATCAGCAGCCCCTGCGTCCCGCGGCGCAATCCAAGCCGCGCGGCGGTATCCGGCGTGAGCGGCTCGGCCGTGATTCCCAGGCGCCCGCTGGTCTCTCCGCCGCCTGGTTCCTGTCCGCCGGCAGACTCGCTACCCCATTCGCCCAGGCGCACGCGCACCTGTTGCTGGGCGTTGTTGCGCCAGATGGTGAGCATCACTTCCGTGCCGGGAGACATGGCTGCAATCTCGTTTCGGAACACATTGGTGTCGCTCACGTCCTTCCCGTTGAGCTGCAAAACCACGTCGCCCTGCTTCACGCCGGCTCTATCCCCCGCGCCGCCCGCCGTGACGCCGGAGACCACAATGCCGCGCGCTGCCTTAAGCCCGAACTTCGGCGCCAGATCGGTCGTTACCCCCTGCACCGTCACGCCGATCATGCCGCGTTGCACCTTACCTCTCCCGATCAACTGGTTCATCACCGTTTTGGCCATGTTGGAGGGGATGGCGAAACCGATTCCTACGCTGGCGCCGGTGGGGGAGAGGATCTGCGAGTTGATTCCGATCAACTCCCCGCGCGTGTCCACGAGCGCCCCGCCCGAGTTGCCCCGGTTGATGGGCGCGTCCGTTTGCAGGAAGTCCTGGAAGCTGCCGTTGCCGGATCCAGTCGCGCGGCCCTTGGCGCTGATGATTCCCGAGGTCACGGTTTCACCCACGCCCAGCGGATTGCCTACCGCCAGGCAGACATCGCCCACACGCACCCGGTCGGAATCGCCCGGCAGCAGGACCGGCAGGTCGCTGGCGCTAATCCTCAGCACCGCCAGGTCGCTCGGCGGGTCCGAACCCACTACCTTGGCGGAGTATGTGCGCCGTGAACCAATCAGGTCCACCTTGATCTGGTCCGCGCCATCGATCACGTGGTGGTTGGTAAGGATATACCCGTCCGACCTCACGATCACGCCCGAGCCCAGAGACTCCTCCACCTGCGATTCCTCCTGGCGCGGAATCGTCCCGCCGAAAAACTGGCGGAAGAACGGGTCGTCGGAAAATGGAAACTGCTGTGGAGCGCGCACCCGCTGGGACGACCGTATGGTCACCACCGCCGGCGCCACGCGGTCCACCACGTCGGCATAGGAAAGCAGCGGCCCCGCGGCCGTCGCCGAACCGGCAGGCATCGACCGCGGCTCCGGCCCGCTCGCCGAGGTCCGGGGACGGCAGCCAAACGCCAGCAGCACACAGCCCAGCGCCAGGGCAAATCGCTTCGTCGCCATGGCCTTTATTGCAACGGGTATCCGCGGATCAGGTTGAATGTCCGCTTCCAGCGCGTCTTGGTGGGGAAATGCGTCAACACGTCGATAATGTGGTCGAAGCCGATGTTGCCGTTGGTCAGGTCCTGGGTCGAGGCGTCGTACGACCAGTAAATGATCACCGGCGTGCCCACGATGTTCTCGCGCGGAACCAGGCCCCAGTAGCGGCTGTCGTCGGAATCGTCCCGGTTATCGCCCATCGCGAAAACATAGCCCGCCGGCACCACTAGCTCTCCGTTCACCACGTAGCGGTCCAGCATCTCCATCGCCTGGGGCCGCAGCGGAGTGCCGGCGCGAACCGGAAAATTGTCGCGGTATGTATCCGGATACGACGTGACGTGCTTTACGTACGGCTCCTTGACCGCCTTCTCGTTGAGGATCAACTGCTGGCTGACAAACCGTATGTGGTCGCCGGGGATGCCGATGGCGCGCTTCACGTAGTCCTCGCGGATATCCAGGGGGTAGCGAAACACAATGATGTCGCCGCGCCGTACTTCGCGGTAGGGCAACCCCATCTCGGCGCCGTGCGGAGAATAAACCAGCTTGTCCACCAGTACGTGGTCGCCCACCAGCAGGGTATCCTCCATCGAGGCGCTCGGAATCACGAACGCCTGCACCAGCGACGTGGTTGCGAAGAGCAGCAGGATGACCGTGACAGTCCACTCCGCGATAAACCCCCGGTTCACCTCGCGGGTCATTGCTCGAAAACGCGTCCACTGCGATTGCGCCAGTCCTTCACCCTGTTGCATGGTCTCCACATTGGCCATTGTATCGGATTGCCTGGGGTGTGCGAGAATGAAACAGTCGGGGAGCGAGCGGGCCATACGCAGGGTTGGGTGGCCGGAAAGGCGCATTTCAGTGGGTTACACGCCGGAAACTCCGTTTGACAGCATCGAGGGGTCCCACGAGTACGTGGCGTTGCTGGCCGAAGCTCTAGCCGAGGCGCGTCGCGAAGTGGAAGCCGAGATCGCCGCCGCCGACCGCGATCGCGCCGACCGCCGCAAGAAAGCCCTGCTTCTCGTCTCCTATAACCTCGCCAAACTGCACCTTCACATCACCTCCAGCCGCCGCATTTTGAACGATCTGCGCAGTTTGCGCCGCCTTCTGTTGGCGGAACGCGAAGGTCTGGAAGAACCCGAAGAATCCGTCGGCGCCGGAGAAGACTAACCGGGTGGGGCGGACCGGGGCGCCCACGGCCTTCGCGGGCCCGTCTGCCTTCTTTGACCTCGTCGGTGTCGAGACCGATCCCACCGGCGACTTTTCATCCGCCCCGCGAAAGTCCATCCCACCCGCGACTTTTCATCCGCCCCGCGAACGTCTATCCGAGCCGCGAACGTCAGAGAGCGGTTGCCCGTTACTCCCCGCCGCCGAACCGCGAACGTCCATTTCACCCGCGACCTTCCGTCCGCCGCTTTCCATCTGAGAACTACGCTTGCCTCCCAGAGACCGGTTGCCTCTTGGCCGCCGCAAAGCGATAGCATATAATCATGCGTTCGTATCCCGCCCTTCTTATCCTGCTCACTCCCTTCGCGCTCTTGTGCGCGCAAGACGTTCGCCCCAAGGATGTTCGCGATATCGCAAAGACCGGTTCGAGCGCCATTCCCCAGCTTGCGGTCTTGCTTAAGAACCCCGCCAAGGACGTTCGCCTGGAAGTCGTCAAGCAGCTCACCGATATCGGCGGGCAGGGAAGCCTCGATCCCCTCATCCAGGCCACCCAGGACAAAGATCCCGAAGTCCAGGCGCACGCAGCCGATGGCCTCGTCAACTTCTACTTTCCGGGGTATGCCGAGGATTCCGGCGTCGGAGGCTCCCTGAAGCGTATCGGCTCAGGCATCAAGGGCATGTTCACGGATACCGACGACCAGGTGATCGACGCCTATGTCCTTGTGCGCCCCGAAGTGATCGCCGCGCTTGGCAAGCTCATTTCGAGCGGAGGAAGTTCCGCCGCCCGCGCCGCCGCCGCCCGCGGGACCGGCGTGCTCCGAGGCAGGGCGGACGTGCCCGACCTCATCGAAGGCGTGCATTCCAACGATAGCGGCGTGATCTTCGAATCCCTCGTCGCCCTGCAGAAGATCCGCGACGAATCGGCCGGGCCCCGCGTCGAGTTCCGCCTGCACGATCTCGATAAGAAAGTGCAGATCGCCGACATCGGGACCGTCGGCTTACTTCACGCCACCGACGCGCTGCCAACGCTGACCGATATTCTCAAACGCTCCAACGACGCCGGCGTGCGCCGCGCCGCGCTCACCTCCATCGCGATGATGCCGGCCGATAGCAGCCGTCCGCTCTATGCGGACTACCTCAAGGATAAGGACGAGAACCTGCGCGCCGCGGCCGCCGAAGGCTATGCCAGGCTGCACGACCCTAAGGACCTTCCCATGCTGGAACAAGCCTGGAAGGATGAGGGCAAGATCGCGCCGCGCCTTGCGCTCGCCTTCGCGCAGGTCATGCTCGGCAAGACGGAGGTGAGCCAGTTCAGCCCGCTGCAGTTCCTGATCGATAACCTGGATTCGGGAACTTATAGCGGCGTGGCGATGCCGTATCTGGTGGAGTTGTCGCGCGACGCCGCCGTCCGCACTGCGCTCTACCCCGCGCTGACCGGCGCCACCAAGGCCGAAAAGATCGGGTTGGCGCATGTGCTTGCCCGCAGTGGCGACCAGCAGAGCATCCCGGCGCTTCAGAAGCTCAGCACCGACAAAGATTCCGATGTCGCGCAGGAGGGTCTGCGCGCGCTCCGCACCCTCCAGGCCAGAATGTAGCAGTAGTACCGCCGCCGGTCTCTGCCGGCGGTGGATGTCGGCGCCCGGTTACTTGGCTTTTTTCTGCTTCTGCTGGCCGACGCGGACCTTGAAGTGCAGAATCTTAGCTTCCTGGTGCGCCTTATGATCGTGGCGCGCTACCGCATCCGCCAGGTATTTATCGACATCCGCGCCCTGGGGCAGGACCGACATCAGGGTAAAACTCTCGTTGCAGGTCGGGCAAAAAGGCCGGAACCGCTTCACATTCGGAATCGCCATAACTTCAATCATTCTAGCATGGCCGCCGCTATTGCAGAATCGCCGGCACCGCGGTTAGCGTACCGTACGGGCTGGCGCGCAGGCCGAGACCGATCAGCGCGGGGCCGGTGAATTGCACAACGCCCTGGTGGCCGTTCGTGAACGACCAATCCTGGCCGTTCGGAGAGTACGCCGCGGAGGAATTGACCATCAAAGCCGTATGCCAGTTAGCGCCCAGCGTGAAGGTTTGCGGCGTACCCAGTTGATTGCCGTTGACGTCGTAAAACGTCGCCGTAATGAGACCGCCCGTCAGGCTCCCGATGGCTACGCCGGTCGTGAACTGCGCGGGCGGGGCGGCGTATGCCGGCGTCGTGTTGTCGAACGGCAGCGTGAGTGTGGACGCCGCAAGCTGGCTCTGCAGAGGCACCGTGCCCTCCCAAGGCGTAACGAATCCGCTGGCGCCCGTCGTGAGCCCCCCCGTCGCGTAGGTGAACACCGCGAAACCGCTGACGTTCGCCGTTGCCAGTACATCCACCCATCCCTCTACATTGACAGCTTGACCCTGGCCGCACTGGATCGCCAGCGTGGTATTGGGATTGATTACGCGGTCGAGCGTCGTCAATAGGATCCCGGCCTGTACATCGCCTTGCTGTGTGACCGTGAGCGGAGTGTTCGTGGGCAGAGTCGTCGAGCCGTTATCCCCGTGGAAGATCAACCTGGCCGGGACCGCCGATGCCGTGGGGTTCTCAACGTAGATGGTGGTAATGTAACCCCCGCCCGCCGCAAACTGCGGCAGCACTCCCACGCGAGCCAGGCTCCCGCCGCTCGCGCCGACCACTGCCAGGCTGAATGGCTGCGAGGTTACCACGTCGCCAACCGCATCCGCCACCTTGAGCGTGAAGACGAAGGGGGACCCGGTGGCCGTCGTGGGTGTCCCCGTAATCGTCGCGCCCGCAATCGCCAACCCGGCCGGCAAAGCACCCGACGCGAGCGTCCAGGTATAAGCGCCGACCCCGCCGCTGGCAGCCAGATCCTGAGTGTACGCGCCGCCCACATATCCCGATAGCAGTGTGGCGTTCGTCTGGATAACCAACGGCGCTACGTTCGACGCTTGGGCGATGGACCCGGAGGCCACGTTCACGGTGCCTGCGGTCAAAGAAAACGTAGCCGACCGCACCGCGCCGGGATTGGCGGCGACGTTGAGCGGAACCGCCGTCGCGGCGCCCTTGCCGGACGTGGCGCCCGAGACCCACGAAGGCAGTCCGGTGATGGTCCACGGACAATTCTGCCCGGCCTGGATGGACAGGCTGACGCCGCCCCCTGAACCGGGAACCGAAGTCAGCGACCCGATCCCGTACCCGCAAGCCGCCTGCACTGCGGCCGGCGCCATGACGACGCCCGCGCCCACGTTAACATTCGGCAACCCCTGGATATCGATTGCGCTGGCCGTCAGCGCGGAACGCAGCGCGGCGGGCGTCAGCGTGGGCACGGCTTGGAGCACCAGAGCCGCGATGGCCGCTGCGTGCGGCGCGGCGGCCGACGTCCCGCAGAAAGGGCTGTAGCCGCTTACGTCCGTCGTCACGCAATCCGCCGCCGTGAAATCGGGTTTGCTCAACACCGTCCCGCCACCCGAGCCGATCGTGACGCTGCCGGGCGTGATCGCCACGCCGGCCGAATTGTAGAACATCTGCCGCGGCCCGTCCGAGCTGTAGTTATCCACCCCGTTGTTGCAAGAAGGCGAGAAGACGGCGCATCCGAGTTGCGGGTAAAAGCTTGGGGCGACCGTGGAAGCAATGTCAAACGCGCTCGCAGCCGCAGCGTGGCCGTAAGTCGCGCCGTTGGTCGCGATTGAAAGATTCCCGCGCTCGGTATCCAGATAAAGAGTCCGCACTGCTGCCCCCGGTTGCTTGACAATCACGATGCGGCACGTTCCCGGGGTGTAGCCGCCCTGCGTCGGAGGCAGCGTTGCGCACGCCGTGTTCAGTGCTAAGCTCCCCGGAATACACTCCTCTGGATCTTTCATACCGGCGGTTTGTACGTTGGTCGATGAACCAACCACGTTCCCCTGCCCGTCCGTGATGAAGAAGTCGTAGTCGTTCGTGGATTGACCTAGTGGGTCGGACCACTTCAGTTCGTACTGGCCCGCCACCAGCGTGCCGTTCGGCGCGGTGTACTCCACCTGGCTCGAGGCCGTGAGCGTGTCGTAGTAGTTCTTGGCGCCGAAACTGTGAACCGCGGCGCCGGGGGCCTCGGGAACAGTGGTCCCGCTGTCGACGAAATCGCCCTGCCAGGTGCCGCTGGCGCTCGCCTGAAGGCTCCCCGAATTTCCGGCGGCGGAAAAGTAAAACACCCCACGGGCGGTGACGGCGTCCACCGCCTGGGCGACGGTATCATCCTGAAAAACACCCTCCGTGAAATAGGTGATGTCGTCCACGATGATGTTGCAGCCGGCGTTGGCCAACGCTTGAATGTTGCTGGCCATCTGCGCCTCGCTGGGATTCGCCGTGGCGAAGTAGAGCGTCGCTCCCGGCGCCAGTGTGTATAGCACCTCCAATATGGCCGTGCCTTCGTTTCCCGACCCGGCTTGTCCGGCGATCACCTTCACTGTGGAGGGGAGATGGCCCAGGCCCTGTTCGCTGAGAAGGCTATCCACACCATCCGATATAACGCCAATCGTCACGCCCGTCCCGTCTAATCCGAAGTTCTGACGGGCGAGGTTCGCCTGGTGCGCCACATCTCCGGTATCGTCCGGGCCCTCCTGCGTCGTGGAGAACGCCGCGCCGAGCGACCGCAACAAGTTCGCCCGCGCCGGGGCTGCATTCACGTGCGCACTCGCCGCCAACCGGATCTGCCGCACTTCGCTGCGTTCGGCAACCCGCTCCACCGCCAGAAGCGGCAATCGGGCCCGCACCGCTTCGTACTGAGGAAACGCGTTGATCACCGTGCCGCCCAGACTGCCGATCAAGGCCAGCAGGTCGGGGTTCACGTCCGTCCGTATATCGACCTCTACTTGGTCGCGGGCATCGCGGCGAACCGATTCCAACTCACCCGGCGGCGTGGGGAAATCCGGGCTCACCGGCTGCCCGCGTAGGATTTGCGCCGCGTGAACCAGGTGCGAGTCCATCTTGGCCTGCGCCGGATTCCGCCCTGCCTTCTCGGAAAGCAGCGCGCGGATCTGCTGCTGCGTGATATCCGGCAAGCCCTGCGCCTGCGCGGAAGCCAGGAAAGCAAACGCGATGGCGGCCGGAATCGGTACTGAAAAACGATAGGGGCGCATGTGCTTCCGCCTCCTCTAAAACGTACGTAACAGTACCAATTCTAACATGCCCATCCGGATGCTTTTATCCTCTTATCTGTGTTAATCCGTGTTCATCTGTGGCCCAATTTCTTATTCGCCCCGTTGTACAATCGGCTCATGAAACGCATGGCTATCGCACTCCTCCTCTCGGCCGGGGCGTTCGCCGCGGCGCCGGAACAATTCTCCACCTCCAAGGGCGCCCTTCAGATCACGCCCATCCAGCACGCCAGCCTCATGATCCAGGCGGGCGGAAAGGTCATGTACATCGACCCCGCCCAGGGCAAGTTCGACGGCCTTCCCCCGGCCGACTACATCCTCATTACCGACATCCACGGCGACCACATGGTCCCCGCCTTGGTCGACAAACTCAAGAAGCCGTCCACCGTCATCCTCGCGCCCACCGCGGTCTGCGCCACCATCAAGACCGCCACGCCGATTTCCAACGGCGAAACGAAGACCATCGACGACTTCCAGGTGGAAGCCATCCCCATGTACAACCTGACGCCCGAGCGCGCGCAGTTCCACACCAAGGGGCGCGGCAACGGCTACATCGTAACGTACGGCGGGAAGCGCTTTTACGTCTCGGGCGATACCGAAGGCATCCCGGAAATGAAGGCGCTCAAAAACATCGACGTGGCTTTCGTGTGCATGAACCTGCCCTACACCATGACGCCGCAAGAAGCCGCCGAAGCGGTCCGGGCGTTTCACCCCGCGGTAGTGTACCCATACCACTACAGCGGCTCAGATCCGGCTCTCTTCGCCAAGGCGCTCGACGGCAGCGGTATCGACGTCCGCCTGCGCGACTGGTATCCAAAGTAAGTGGGACGGGCCTCCTGGCCTGTCTTCTTTGGTTGCCTACCGCCCGCCCGCGCCGCGGCCCATTCCGCCGCCCATGCCGCCGCTCCGGTCGCTCGATGGCGGTACCACGCCCTTCAACCGCATATACACCGACAGGTATCCGTATTCCTCGTTGTCGTGTACGACCACGCTTGAAATCAGCGACCCCAGCCGCGAACGCTGCATCCGGCCGCCGCCCACCGCCTGTTGGGCATTAGCGTCGTTGGTGGCGTCAAAAGCCGCATCGCATTCGGCGAAGGAAGCCGCCAGCGCCTTCACCAGATCGTCTTTGGCGGTCTTGCTGGCTGCGTCAACGGTCTTCTGTTCGCCCATCACCGAGGCGCACGTCCGCATCTGCGTATCGGCTATGTGCGCGATCGTCGCGCCGAAACTACGAACATCCGCCGTCGCCTTGAAATCGTAGCTCTCCGGCGGCATCTTGGCCGCCATGGCCGTCAGGTTATTCTTGATCGTCGTGTAAGCCGCCTTGGCTTCCGCGATCAGCGGGTTCCCCGCCTGCGCCGGGGTTTGCATGGGTGCTTGCGCGTTCAGCGCGAAGCCGCCCAATGACAGAGCAAAAATCGTTAGTGCCGTACCTCTCAAGATCGTTCCTCCTTCTGTACCGCCGCCGGTCTCTGCCGGCGGTGTTCCGGGCAACCGCCATTCTATAATGATGCGGCCCTACCTCGTGAAGCGCGTGGCCTTCTTCCACCGGTGGCGCTCCAGGGCCAGTTCAATCAAACGGTCGATAAGCGCGCCGAACGGGATGCCGCTATGCTCCCACATCTTCGGGTACATGCTGATGGATGTGAACCCGGGGATGGTGTTGATCTCGTTGATATAGAGTCTCCCGGTTGCGTTCTCCAACAGGAAATCCACGCGGCCCATCCCCTGGCACTCCACCGCGCGATAGCACTCCACCGCCAGGCGCCGCAGCTCCGCCGTCGTCTCCACCGGCAAATTGGCGGGTACCTGGGTCCCGGCCAGGTCCAGCAGGTATTTATCGTCGTAATCGTAAAACTCCCGCGACGGCAGAATCTCGCAGGGCAGGGAAGCCATCGGCGCGTCGTTTCCCAGAACCGCGCACTCCAGTTCGCGCCCCGCAATCGCCCGTTCCACAATGATCTTGCGGTCGTATAGCGCCGCCAACGTGACGGCCGCCTTCAGTTCCCCGCAATTCCCCACCTTGGAAATCCCCACCGACGATCCCAGGTTGGCCGGCTTCACGAACATCGGGAAGGGAAGCGCGCGGCAGGCCTCGGCCGCGTCCGGGTTCTCTCGCATGATGGTGACGTACTCGATCACCGGCAGCCCCCGCTCCACGCACACCCGTTTGGTCATCTCCTTATCCATGGAAACGGAAGAACCCAGCACGCCCGCGCCCACGTATGCCAAATCGGCAAGTTCCAGCAATCCCTGTATAGTGCCATCCTCGCCGAAGGTCCCGTGCAGAACCGGAAAGACCACGTCGATGTCGGGTTGGGCACCCGGCTCCGGCAGAATCGGCCCCGGACTCCACTTCCCGTCCTTATCGATGAAGTACTCCACCGCCTCGTATTTGGCCGCGTCCATGGCCTCCATCACAGCCCGAGCGGACCGCACCGATACCTCGTGCTCCCCGCTGCGCCCGCCATACAAAATCGCCACCCTCAATTTCACAAGATCCTCTTTCCCTACGTGGGGCGGGCCTCCTGGCCTGCCTTCTTGCGTTCCTGCCTTCTTGTTTTTCTTTCCCTTTCCAGCCCTACAAGATCCTCTTTCCCAGCCCTGACATCAGCAGCTCCACCGCCAGATCCGCAGTCCGGTTCACCTCATCGATCGCCGGGTTCACCTCCACCACCTCCATCGAAACCATCCCTCCGGAATCGCAGATCGTCTCCATCGCCAGATGCGCTTCCCGATACGTCACGCCGCCCCGCACCGGCGTGCCCACGCCCGGCGCGTCCCTTGGGTCCACAAAATCCATATCGAGCGAAAGGTGGAATCCGGCCGTGCCGTCCGAAGCCAGCAGGATCGCCTCTGCCATCACCGATCCCAACCCCCGCTCATCAATATCCCGCATGGTGAACGCGTAGACGCCCGACTCGCGCACCTGCGGCTTTTCGGTCCTGTCCACGTTGCGCAGGCCGACAATCACCGCATTCCCCGGCGCGATCTTCGGACTGAAGCCCGCCAGATCCGTCAGCTCGCGCGGTCCCATGCCCACCAGGCACGCCAGCGGCATGCCATGCACGTTGCCGCTCGGACTCGATTCGGGAGTGTTCATGTCCGCATGCGCGTCCAGCCAGATCAGTCCGATTGCTTGCTGCCGTTCGCGAAAGTATCGCGACACGCCGGTGACTGAGCCGATCGCCACCGAATGGTCGCCTCCCACCACCAGCGGCACGCTGCCGCGCGCCAGCGTTTCGCCTACCACCCCCGCCAGCCGATTGCACGCCACGGCAATCTGCGGCAGGTACTTGGCGTGCGGGTCGCCCTCAGGCAAAGACTCCGCTTGCTCCACTGGGATGTTGCCCAGGTCTTCCACCACGTACCCGAGCGTAGCCAGCCGCCGGTTGAGGTTGGCCACCCGCAACGCCGAAGGCCCCATGTCCACGCCCCGCCGCCCCTGCCCCAAGTCCAGTGGCGCTCCGATAATCGCAATGTGCGATTGCCGCATAGATGCCTACAAAGTTCTCCGTAGCTCTGGGTGTTCGTAGAGCCTGAGTTCCCAGGCGTGCGCCGCCTTGTATGACCATACAACATTCCAGTGCTCGGCAACCACACGGCGCATCGGTTGGTCCGCCGGCATATCGTCGCATACCACCGAACTGATTAGGGCGTACTGAACGTCGGCTGCAAGAGGGGTGTCGGCGCGAGTGGTCCATGCCACTTCGCGTAGGTCCCAGGCAATCGGGACGCCGTATTGTTGAGCATAGAATTTCAGAATCGGCACTCCCAGCACGACGGCTTTGGACCTTTGAGCTAAACGACCTTCATTTCCCGTCAAAAACGCCAGGTATCCGTCGGTCGCCAGGTCTGGCCTCCAACTGGAGAATTGGGAAAACCACGCCAGGTTTAGCGCCGCCAGGGTCACGACTGCCGCTGAACTGAACCGGATTAGCCGGGGATGGTCCCCCAGCGCTTCATCGAACAAGGCGCCGGTTGCCAGGCACAACGCCCCGATGAACTGCAGCATATTTCTTGGCCCCGCAAGATGGGCCGATAGCATCGTGGCTGCGAAGACCGCAAGGCAAACCGCAAGGTAGCCGTGTTTCGACGATAAGCGTCCGCTTCGGAACGCCTTCCACAGGGCAACTGAAATGATCGATACAGAGAATACCAGAATCGGCGCGTCAAGATGCGCAAGCCAGTAGACAATAGCCCAGCGTGGCGCGACTTCGATGCGGTCTCCTACCACCGTGGGAAAAGGTGGAAAGTGGAGATACACATTAAAATCGCTCAGGAATGCATGGTGAAGCACGCCCTGGGGCCAGAGGACCAAAACCACCAATGCGGCCGTCGCGAATAGAACCGGAACCTGCCACGAGACCTTGAAATGTGTCCGGTCCAATATGAACCATTCTCTACCGGCCACACTGACGGCCATCGCCCAACAGAGAGCCGCGGGTATCGCGTACGTCATCGAGACCGCGCCAAATCCCATCGCTACCCCCAGTCCAAGGGCCGCCCCCAACGTGGGCCTGTAGCGCCATTCATATCCCAGCGCGACGACCAAAAGTGTACACACCAGCATCAGATGATGGGGTCCAATGATATTCGTTTCTTCGAGCCGGATTACGCTGAACAGCAACAGAGCGGAGCCGGCAAGCGCTGCCGCCCGTGACGTTCGGAAACAGCGCCTGAGCGCCCAGTACAACAGCCCGACCGCCAGAGATCCCACGAGCGCGATGAAGAAGCGTACGCGGACTTCGGGCGAAACCGTGCCGGCGGGCAATGCTTCTTGTCCCAGTTTGGCAAGATAGATCGACATCGGGCCATGCCAGTGCCGCCAATCGCCGGGGGTCCTCCCAAGAAAACTCCAGGGGGCTGAAATGTTCGAGGCGTAATCCGCCTCGTCCCAACACAATTCCGGCGACGCGCACGACAGCATGAGGCCCATCGACGCCAGGGCGATCGTCGTGACGGCTGACAGCGTTATGATCCGTTCTGAATGGACGGTCACCACTAGCTCCGGGTGGGGCAGGCGCTTTCTCCTGCCAATCCGCCCAACCTACGGATGCAACCTGTTCAACATCCTCGGAAACGCAATCGTCTCCCGAATGTGCTCCAACCCGCAGATCCACGCCACGCACCGTTCGATTCCCATGCCAAACCCGCCGTGCGGCACGGAACCGTACTTACGCAGATCGATGTACCAATCGAACGCCTCCTTCGGCAAATGATGCTCTTCAATCCGTTTCAGGAGCAGTTCCACATCGTGGATGCGCTGCCCGCCGCCGATGATCTCGCCATACCCCTCGGGTGCCAGCACATCCACCCCAAGCACCAGCTCGGGCCGCTCCGGATCGGGTTCGAAATAGAAAGCCTTAAACGAGGCAGGGAAGCGGTCCACCATGATGCAGCTCGTCTGGTCAGCCGTCAGAATGGTCTCATCCGTCCCGCCGAAATCGCCGCCCCACTGAATCTCGCTGCCCTTCGCCTGCAACAGCTTCACCGCATCGTCATAACTCATCCGCGGAAACGGTGCCTGGATCGCTTCGAGCTTGGTGACGTCCCGCTCCAGCCGCTTCAGTTCCTCGCGCCGGTTCTCCAGCACCCGCCCGACGATGAAGACAATCATCTCCTCGGCCACGCGCTTCACGTCTTCGAGCGTGGCATAGGCCATCTCCGGCTCCACCATCCAGAACTCGGTCAGGTGCCGCCGCGTCTTGGATTTCTCGGCGCGGAATGTCGGCCCAAAGCAATACACCTTGCCGAACGCCATCGCCGTGGCTTCGTTGTAGAGCTGCCCGGATTGCGTCAGATAAGCCTTATCGTCGTCGAAGTAATCGACTTCGAACAAGGTGGTGGTGCCTTCGCATGCCGCCGGCGTGAAAATAGGCGTGTCCACCAGCGTGAAACCATGCGAATCGAAATAATCGCGCACGGCCTTGATTACCTCGTGTCGCACCTTAATGGCCGCGTGCTGCCGCTGGCTGCGCAGCCATAAGTGACGGTGATCCATGAGGAAATCTACGCCATGTTCTTTAGGGGTAATGGGATACGGGTCGGCCTCCGCCACCCGCTGGAGCACCTCCACGTTCTCGACGTCCATCTCATACCCGCCCGGCGCGCGCTGCTCCGCGCGGATCTTGCCCGTGACAATCAGCGAGGTTTCCTGCGTGAGGTTCTTGATGGTTTCGAACAATTCCTCCGGCAGTTGGCTCTTCACGGCCACGCATTGCATGATGCCGTGGCCGTCGCGGACGATAGGGAATGCAATCTTCCCGGAGCGGCGCAGGTTGTACAGCCAGCCGGCGATTTCTACGGTCTGCCCCGCGTAATCGCCGGCCTTATCGATAGGGATACGATTCATGAGAGAAGCTCTGTATCGGAATTCTGCCCACCGTAGCAGCCAGCCCGGGGGAAGCTTTGTATCAGGGCACGACTTTAGCCGTGCCGTATGAGCGTACCGTCCACCCGGCTTTAGCCGCTGCAAGCCTCCGCGCCTACACCCACCAAGCCGCGGCCGGAGTTTCCTTCATCGCCACGCCTTGCAGGAAACCGGCGGCTTTCGAAAGCCCTTCCTCGGGCGAAAGCAGACTGTCCTCGTGTTCGATCGAGAGCACGTAGTCGTACCCGAACATGCGCAGGGTCGAGGCGAATTCCTTCCACCATCCGGCGTCATGGCCGTAGCCGCACGTGCGGAAAATCCACGCCCGGTTGCGCTCGTCCGTATAGCTCTTCGTATCGAGCACCCCGGTAAACGGCAGGTTGCGGTCGTAGATCTGCGTGTCCTTCGCATGCACGTGGAAGATGGAATCGCCCAGCAGACGGATCGCGGCGATTGGGTCGATCCCCTGCCAGAACATGTGGCTCGGATCGTAGTTGCAGCCCACAACCGGACCCGTGATGGCGCGCAGCTTCATCATGGTTTCGGGGCTGTAGACCACGAACCCGGGGTGCATCTCAATGGCCACCTTCACCCCGTGATCGGCCGCGAACTTGGCGTGCTCCTTCCAGTAGGGCGTCACCACCTCGTCCCATTGCCACTTGAGGATCTCCAGGTAATCCGGCGGCCACGGACAGGTAACCCAGTTGGGCCACTTTGAGTTCGGCGAATCGCCGGGGCAGCCGCTGAAATCCACCACCACCGGCACGCCCAGTTTCTCGGCCAGCAGAATTGTCTTACGGCTGGTCTCGCGGTCATGTTTGGCGCGTTTGCGGTCGGGGTGCAGGGGGTTGCCATGGGAGCTCAGCGCGCTGATGCTCACGCCGTGCTTCTCCAGCGTCTCTTTAAACTTAGCCAGCTCGGCAGGCTTGTCGAGCATCGACAGCTTGCAGTGGGCGTCGCCCGGGTAATTGCCCGTGCCAAGCTCCACCGTATGGATATCGTAGGTAGCGAGTTTCTTCAGTACATCTTCTAGCGGCATCTGAGACAACAGGGGGGTGAATACGCCGACTCTCACGGTGGTCTCTCCTTATGAGAAATAGTCTGGTGAAGACAACAACAACAGAATAACACCGGCCTCTCCGCATCGCGGTCACAGCCAACCTGAAATATTTCTGCGTAGAAATCAAGCCACTTAACCGTCTCCGCGCTCCGGCCAGCGCCTGACCGCCTGTTAGCGTCAAGTCGGGCAGGAAAATGTCGACAACCAAACAACAAGAAGCCAATCGGCAGAACTCTCCAAAATCTATAGGTCCGCGCACCCCCGAAGGTACGGCCGCCTCCCGCTTCAATGCCCTGCAATCCGGCATCGACGCCCAGGCCGAAGTCATCCCCGGCGAAAACCCCGCCCATCTCGAGGCTCTCGTCGCCGAATGTGGATGCTCCGCCGTCTCCGGCGCGGCGAAGCCTCCTTCTGGAGTTTCAAAGACGAGAGAGCGGGCGGCAAAACGAGTTTCCCCGAAGGCCGCATCATCGACTACGGGGACAAGATCTACGACCGCCTCCAGCGCCGCATCAACTCCATCCAGCGCAACTACCTATGCGCCCTGACAGAGCTCCAGAAACTAGAGAAGGTGGAGCAGGAGGTGGAGCAGGCGCTTCCGCCTGCCATCCCCAATGCCGCTTCCATCCGCGAAATTGGCTTCGTTCCTTCAATTCCCGAAACCCAAGCCGACCAGCCAGAGCAGGTGGACCAGGCGCTTCCGCCTGCCACTCCGGCCCTGGCTCAACCCGAATCGAATCAACCAGTCATCCCCGGAATTGGCTTCGTTCCTTCAACTCCCGAAACCCAGCCAGACCAGCTAGACCGGTGGACCAGGCGCTTTCGCCTGCCACTCCCGCGTTGGTTCAACCCGAATCGAATCGAATCAACCACCCATCCCCGAAATTGGCTTCGTTCCTTCAACTCCCGAAACCCGGCCAGACCAGCTATGCCAGCTAGACCAGGTAGCTCAGGTGGCTCAGGCGCTTTCGCCTGCCATCCCCGCCCCCGGAGGTCCCATCTCCATCTAAACCCGCCGCGCGTTGGACAATCCGGCTCACAAGCGGGTACGATGAAACTTCCCCACTTTTATGGCGCTGCGATTCTACAACACGCTCACACAACAGATTCAGGACTTCGCTCCCGAGCGCGATAACACCGTCCGCATGTACACCTGCGGTCCCACCGTCTACGACTTCGCGCACATCGGCAATTTCCGGACCTTCACGTTCGTCGACATCCTCCGCAAGACCCTGCGCGCCAACGGCTTCGCGCTGAACCACGTCATGAACATCACCGACGTGGACGACAAAATCATCCGCAACGCTGCCGCGCAGGGCAAGACCATCGAGGAGTACACGTCCACCTATATTCAGGCGTTTCTCGACGATTGCGATACCCTGCGCCTCGAACGCCCTGAGCGGCTCACGCCCGCCACCCAGCACATCGACGATATGGCTGCGGCCATCGCGCGCCTGGGCGAGGGGAGCCATACCTACAATAGCGATGGCTCCATCTATTTCCGCATCTCGACCTTCCCGCAGTATGGAAAGCTCTCGCATAACGATTTTAGCGGCATCCTGGCCGGTGCGCGGGTCGACATGGACGAGTACGAAAAAGCCGACGCGCGCGATTTCGCCCTGTGGAAGGCGCCCAAGCCCGGCGAGCACTTCTGGGAAGAGCCCATCGGACCGGGCCGGCCGGGTTGGCACATCGAATGTTCCGTGATGGCCATCAAGTACCTTGGTGAAACGCTGGACATCCACGCCGGCGGGGTAGACCTGATTTTTCCTCATCATGAAAATGAGATTGCACAATCTGAATCGTTGACAGGAAAGATTTTCTCGCGCTTCTGGCTGCATGCCGAGTTTCTCATGGTTGAGGGCCAGAAGATGTCCAAGTCGCTTGGGAATTACCTCACCCTGCGCGACGTGCTGGCGCGCGGCTATGAACCCGAGGCCATCCGCTACCTGCTTGCCTCGGCGCCATACCGCAAGACGCTCAATTTCACCTTTGACGGGCTGAAATCCGCCGCCACAGCCATCGACCGGCTGCGTAATTTCAAGCTGCGCCTGGGAACCGACCGGTATCCCGAGGGCGTTCAAGAACCGATGACGGCGCGCACCGCGGCGGCTTCGCAGGCTTTCATAGACGGCCTGAACGACGATCTGAACACCGCCGAAGCGCTGGCCGCCGTTTTTGAGTACGTGCGCGACGCCAACAGCGCCATGGACACGGGCGAGTTCCGCGCGGGAGACGTACCCGGGGCGCTCGAATTCCTGAAGCGCTTCGACTCCATTTTCGATGTGCTGCGGCCGGCATCCAAAGGCGACCATATTCAGGATGCGGAAGTGGAGAGCCTGATCGCCGAACGAACGGCCGCCAAGAAAGCCCGGAATTTCGCCGCGGCCGACCGGATTCGGGAGCAGCTTCTGGAGCAGGGAATCGTCATTGAGGACACTAAGTCCGGCATCCGCTGGAAGAGGAAATAGAGTGAATCTGCATACCAAGGCAGTGCATGCTGGCGACCGCAAGAAGGCCGCCTGCCAGATACCCGTTACCACGCCCATCTACACGGCGTCGAGCTACTCTTGCGACGCCATGCAGCAACTCGACCGCATCTTCGGCCGCGAGGAACCCGGCTACTGCTACGCGCGCTACGACAATCCGACCAACGCGGCTCTCGAAGCCCAGGTGAACGCCCTCGAGAACGGTCACGGCGCGCTGGCCTGCGCATCGGGTATGGTGGCGCTGCAGATCGCCCTGGCTACCGCGCTCGCGGACCGCCGCAAGTCGATTGTGGCCGCGGACGCGCTTTACGGCGCCAGCGTGGGGCTGTTGATGAACGTGTTCGAACCCTCCGGCGTGAGCGTCCGGTTCGCCGACGTTTGCGATTTGGACGGCTTCCGGGCGGTGGTCCGCGAAGTCCAGCCCGGCTGCATCCTGATGGAGGCCATCTCCAATCCGCTGTTGCGCGTAGGGGAAATCGACCGGATCGCCGAAATCGCGCGGGAGGCCGGCGCGGCGCTGCTGGTGGATAGCACCTTCGCCACGCCGCTGCTGCTGCGGCCGCTCGAACTGGGGGCCCACCTCAGCGTGCATAGCCTGACGAAGTACCTCTCGGGCCACGGCGACGTGCTGGGCGGTGTGGTGATCTCGGACGCGGAGCATTACGATGCGCTGCGCCGCTTGTCCCGCACCATCGGGCCGGTGCTCGGCCCGTTCGAGGCCTATCTGGCCATGCGCGGCATCAAGACCTTTCCGCTCCGCATGGAACGCCAGTGCGCCAACGCGCGCCTGGTAGCCGCATGGCTTGCGATCCACCCGAGGGTGGAACGGGTCTATTTCACGGGCGACCCCTCGCATCCCGACGCCGCCGCCATCCGCCGCTTGTTTCCACCGAACCTCTTCGGCGCCATGGTGAGCTTTGAAGTGCGCGACGCCGGAAAGCCGGAGATCTTCCGTTTCATGGACGGTCTAAAGACGATTGTCCGCGCCACCTCGCTAGGCGATGTCCATAGCATGATGCTTTACCCGTTAATCAGCTCGCACCGGGAGCTTGCGCCGAAACACCGCGAGCGGATGGGTATCCGCGACAACCTCGTACGCCTATCGGTAGGAATTGAGGCCGCCGAGGACATTATCGGCGACCTGGAACAGGCCCTCGGCTAGCCGGCGAGTACCTCCACGCGCTGCGGCCCACCAAAATCGATGGAGACGCGGGGGGGCCGGCACCGTGGATTCAACCACTTGCGCTGCGTCTTCAACTGACCGGTTGCGCCTGGCGCTGCCACGCCTCGACCGTCAGAGAGCCGTTGCCATACGCGATCCGTCTTCCACGAACCCGCCCGCCACGCGTGTCGCACGCCCCGGTCGCCGGCTCACACACAGATCTTAACTTCTGATAACAAACATTATGTAAACTTATGTACCGGGGCCGAAAAATGGCCCGGTCTCCGCTGAATCGAGACCGGGCCTAGGGGAAGAAATCGAAAACTCTTGACCGGCTCTAGCGATGCCCTCCTCCGTGGCTGCCGCCGCCGCCGCTCGATCGCGAGGCGCCGCCGGAACTGGGCCGCGACGGGCTAGCCATCGGAGCGCTGGGCCGCGGCGCCGGCGCGGCACGATAAGCCGGCGTCGCCGGGGTCTGCTGCCGCGGCGCGTTGGTCGTATTGCCGGAGCTGCCGAAACGAGTCCAGGCGTTAGTTCCGGACTGCGGCGTGGCCGGTCGGCCGCCAGTGTTCGCTGGCCGCGCACCGCCCTCCGTCTCCGTTCCGGGCGAGCCAAAACGCTGCCATCCGGAACCCTGCGGCGCGGGCGCATCGTTGGGCCGCGCCGTTGAATTCTGCGTTGGCTGCGCAGTATTCCGGCCTGGCGCGGCCTGCGTGGCGCCGGCCTGCGCGGGACGGTCTCCATATTGACGCCAAGGGCCGGACTGCCCGGGAAGTTGCTGCACCGGCGTGCTTTGACGGCCCCCGCTCTGTGCGGAAGGCGCGCCGCCGGGCGTTGTGACACCGGCGCGAGCGGCCTGGAAGGCCCGCTGCTGTTGGGCAAATGGGATCTGCTCCGCCGGTTTGGGCTGTTCGCGCGCAAAAAACTGTGCGTTCGCAGCGCTGCGCGGGGTGCCCGCCACCGCCTTGTCCGTGAAGCGGAGGTTAGCTGCTCCCGGCGCAATCGGAACGGGCCCCTGGGCGAACCTCGCGTCGTGAATCTGAGCGGCTGAGAAGTGGGAGATGCCTTGGAAATGGCCACCTTGGAAATCCGCGCCTCGGACCCCGGTGATGCCATTCATCACAGCGGCGTTTTTGTATACGCTGCCTACACCTACGCTAGAAATACCAATGTATCGGTTCATGTAGGCAGGGCGGCCGTAATACGCGCGTCCCCACCAGGGGCGCAGGGCCTCGTAAGGGGCCAGCGGAACCCAGCCGACATACCCCAAGCCAAAGCCTGCCCCCCCCCAGCCAACGAACCCAACCAATGCCGGCGACCAGTAATGTCTCGTGAACCGGGCGCCCGGATACCAAGCCCAACCGATCTGCGGGCGGAAGAACCAGCGCCCATAGTGGTATGGCGCCCATCCCCAGGGTTCATATCCGACCCACGTCCAGCCATACCAGTCTTCCCAAGTCCATTGCCCCGAGCTATACGGCGACCAGCCGGCCGGCTCGGTGGGTTGCCAAACATAGCCATAATCCGGCGTGTTCGCCCAGGAGCCGTACTGGTCCAAGTCCTCTGCGCCCGTGACCCCAGGCGGCACGTACTGGTCGCTGACCGAACTCAACTCCGCCCGGTCTCGGTTTTCGTTCCAATGGTCCCAGTCGTCCATCGCGATGGCATCCGTAACCTTAAACTCAGGGTCGCCTGCTTGGCCACGCGCCAATAAGGTCTGGCCCACGTTCACCCATTGCGATCCGGATGCCGTGGCCACCTCCACGGTACCTAGGCGAACGGTGATCTCGGAATCCCCGGCGTCGTCAACTCGGATTCGATAAACCCCTTCCTTAGAAGGCCGCACCGCTAAATTCTGAGTATCTACTTCAATATTGACGTCGGTCGGATGCAGCACCCGGTAGGTGACCGTGCCGCGCGCCACCTGGAACTGAAACCGGCTGTATTCCAACTCCGCGATCCGCACGGAAGCATCGCCGCCCATGCGCAGGGAGTTGGCGGCGTCCAATTGAATCTCAGCTCGGGAATTGGTGGCTGTGGCGATCTGGTCGCCGGTCATCAGCGGGGCGTTGATCACCCCCGCCACCCAGTCTCCCGAATCGCCCCGGCGCACGGTCACGTCGCCGTCCATCACGCTGATCCGGGCGACTCCTCGCTGGACGTCGTCGGGGTCGGCCTGCGCGCGAGCCGGACGGATAGAGCCAGCCATCAATAGCGCCGCGCCAGTGAGCGCTAGAAATCGGAACCGCGGCACCCGTTCCATCACTGCTCTCCTTAAATTGCACTGCGACGATAGCATCCGGGATGCCAAACTCTAAGTGCCTTGCGTTCAATAAATTAACTCCAATTAAGCCGCCTTGAAAGTGGCTGAAAACCACCACACTGGCCGTCTTCGATCATTCTCAGGGTGGGGCGGGCCTCCTGGCCTGCCTGCTTCGCCTTGGTCTTCATCCTAGAGCTTCATGTGTGTTAATAATATGCATAAGTATATTACTTTATGCTACATAGACTTAATAAATTACTCTGTTACATTACATCATGGAGAAAACCGCAATATGTCCGGTTGCAGGTTGCTAAACTGCCAGTACCGGAAGATGAGCGGGATCTTCGACGATGTCCGGATTGGCCTGCGGGGGCTGACAAGGCACCGCGGTTTCGCCTTGGCGGCGGTGTTATCGGTCGCTCTGGGCGCGGGCGCCAACACGACCGTTTTCACGCTCCTCAACGCGGTTCTTCTGCGGCGGCTCCCTGTCGAGGACCCCGGCCGGCTGGCGGCTCTGTTCACCGTTGACGCTCACAACCCCGGCGACCTGTTCTGCTCTTATCCGAATTACAAGGATTACCGGGATCGCAACGACGTCTTCTCTTCCCTCCTCCTCTACTCCGCCGTCAGCCTGAACCTGACGGGGCGCGGCGAACCCCAAAGTCTGGTTGGAGAGATCGTATCGGGCAACTACTTTTCGATGCTTGGCGTCCGCATGGCGCTCGGCCGTTCTTTTCTCCCTGAGGAGGATTCTGTCCCCGACGCCAGCCCCGTGGCCGTCATCGGCTATGACTTGTGGATGCGGCAGTTCGGCGGCGACCGGGGCGTAATCGGCCGGAGCCTGGAGTTGAACGGGCGGGCCTATTCCATTGTGGGGGTGGCGCCCCGGGGGTTCCAGGGGCTGGACACGCTGGCGGCCGGGCAGGTTTGGGTTCCGATGATGATGTACCGGCGCATCTATCCCTACCCTGCCTGGGTGGAATCGCGCCGGGCGCTGCTCTTTCCAGTGGTGGGCAGACTGAAGCCGGGCGTCAACCTGCGACAGGCCGAGGCGAGTCTTGGAATCCTGATGCGCAACCTGGAGCGCGAATATCCCCAGGACAACCAGGGCCGGCGCGTGAAGCTGATGCCGGTTGCGGAAGCGGCCATCAGCCCGGCCAACCGGCCCACCATTGCGAGGGTGGGCGCCGCCCTGGAGATTGTGGCCACGCTGGTGCTGTTGATCGCCTGTTGCAATGTGGCCAATCTGCTGCTGGCACGGGGAGCCGCTCGCGCAAAGGAAATCGCGGTTCGCTTGGCCATGGGCGCCAACCGGTGGCGGCTGGTCCGCCAACTGCTGGTGGAAAGCACGGTCCTGGCGCTTCTGGGCGGAGCGGCCGGCCTGCTGTTCGCCGGCTGGGCGCGCGACATCCTCTGGTCCATGCGCCCTCCGCTTCTGGCCTTTTCGGCGGTTCGTCTGGACCTGGATTTTCGCGTGCTGGGATACGCCTTGGCGGTCTCGCTGGCAGCCAGCCTCCTGTTCGGCTTGGCCCCCGCGCTTCGCGCGACGCGAACCGACCTGGCCTGCGATCTGAAGGAGCGGGCCGGCCCCGCGCCTTCCTCCCACACGGCCCGCTCCGTCCTGGTGGTGGCGCAAGTGGCGTTCTCGCTGGTAGCTCTCATCGGCGCGGGGCTGTTTGTGCGAAGCTTGAGCAACGCCGCGCACGTGGACCTGGGATTCACGCCGGACCGTTTGGGCACGCTGGCGTTCGACCTGGCGGACTGGAATTACGCAGAAGACCGCGGGCGCGAATACGACCGGCGCATTCTGGAGATCGCCGCGGCGGTTCCGGGAGTGGCTGACGCCGCCCTGGCCAAAGACCCGCCGTTCAAGGTCTCCCTCGCCCGAACCGTTCTGCTCCCCGGACGCGAGAGCGGCAGCGGACGCTTCACGCTGACCAGCCTGATCGGGCCAGGATACCTGAGCACGGCCGGCATCCCGCTGCTGCGCGGACGCGATTTTGGCCCGCTCGATGGGCGCGACGCGGCGCGCGTTGCCATTGTGAATGAGGCGGCCGCGGCTTACTACTGGCCGGGAGAGGACGCCGTTGGGAAGCGGTTGCGGTTCTATGGCGACGACCGTGTCGCGGAGGTGGTCGGGTTGGCGCGGAACGCCAATTACCAGACCGTCGGCGAGCTGCCGCAGGCGCTGATCTACCTGCCGCTGACGCAGAACTACTCGGCTGACGCCTTTCTCTACATCCGCGCCAGCGGCGACGCGGCCACCTCGCTGGCGGCCGTCCGCCGGGCCGTGCAGCCGCTCGACCGCAATCTGCGGCTGCAGACGGAGACCGTGGACCAGACGATCCGCCAGGCGCTGTGGGCTCCGCGTCTCACGGGATTGCTGCTGGGGGCGTTCGGCCTGCTGGCGGGACTGCTCTCCACCATCGGGATCTATGGCGTGGTTTCCTATTCGGTGAGCCAGCGAACGCGTGAGATCGGGGTGCGCATGGCGCTCGGCGCACTCCCTCGCGATGTCCAACTCGGGGTGATCCGCGAGGGCCTGCGCCTGGTGGGTGCGGGCGTAGCGGCAGGCATGGGAATCGCGCTCATCGCCACACAGGGTATACAGAGCCTGCTGTTGGCCACCAGCGCGCGCGACCCCCTTACCTTCGTGACGGTACCGCTATTTCTGACGCTGGTAGGCGTGGCCGCCTGCTGGCTTCCCGCAGTGCGGGCGACACGCATCGACCCGTCGACGGCTCTACGCGAAGAGTAGGGGTCGGGCATACCCCGACCCCCACGGTTTAGAGACCCTTGGTGACCAGGAATGCGATCAGGTCGACCACGCGGCAGGAATAACCCCACTCGTTGTCGTACCAGGCGAGGATTTTCAGGAGATCGCCATCGAGCACCTTGGTCATCTGGGAATCGACGATCGAGCTGTGGGAATTGTGCAGCATGTCGGTCGAAACCACGGGGTCCTCGGTGTAGGCCAGGATGCCCTTGAGCTCGCCTTCCGCGGCGGCTTTCAACGCGGCGTTCACGGCTTCGGTGGTGGTAGGCGTCTTGAGCACGGCCACCAGATCGACGGCCGATACGTCCGGAGTGGGTACGCGCATCGAGTAGCCATCGAGTTTGCCCTTCAACTGGGGCATAACCAGGCCAATGGCCTTGGCGGCGCCGGTGGTGGTGGGGATCATGTTGAGCGCGGCGGCGCGAGCGCGGCGGAGATCCTTGTGCGGGAAATCGAGCACGTTCTGGTCGTTGGTGTAGCTATGGATGGTGGTCATGGACCCTTTGAGGATGCCGAATTTCTCATGGATCACTTTAACCACGGGTCCCAGACAGTTGGTGGTGCAGGACGCGTTCGAGATGATGTTGTGCTTGGCGGGATCGTACATGGCGTCGTTGACGCCGAGCACCAGGGTCAAATCCTCGTTCTTGGCGGGCGCGGAAATGATGACCTTCTTGACCGGGCCGCGCATGTGCTTCACGGCATCCTTGGCGTCGGTAAACCTGCCGGTGGATTCGATGACGATTTCAGCGCCGACGGATGCCCAATCGAGCAGCGCCGGATCCTTTTGGGCGAACACCTTAATCGTCTTGCCGCCGACCGAGATGGAATCGGCGTGCGCGACGACTTCCTGGGGCAAGGTTCCCAGCACAGAATCGTACTTGAGCAGGTGCGCCAAAGTCTTCGTGTCGGTAAGATCGTTCACCGCCACAAATTCAACGTCCTTCCGGTGGAGGCTCGCTCGGACTACGTTGCGGCCGATGCGGCCAAAGCCATTAATGCCAACTTTCACTGCCATGTTTTCTCCTATTGATGGATGTGAGGGATCGGATGAAGGACCAGGATATCAGGATGCGGGTATCCGGGGCAACGGGCGGCACGGCGATGGTGAGGCAACCGCTCTCTGACGTTCGCGGCTCGGTAAACGTGCGCGGATCGGTGGCGGCGACAGAGGGCGCCCGCTCTCTGACGTTCGCGGCTCGGTTACGTTCGCGGCTCGGCTGCGTGCGCGGCTCGGCAAACGGCGCCAGAAGCCAACCGCTCTCTGACGTTCGCGGCTCGGATACGTTCGCGGCTCGGCGGCGCGGTTCGGTTACGCGGCCTGGCGCCGGCTAGTCGGCGCTCCACTCCGATTCAAGCATGCGCGAGTACTCGCCGGAGGCGTATAAGTCGAAGCGGAAATTGGCGGCGGTGACGATCGAGTGCGGCTGTGACGCCATGTAGCAGCGGTACATGGCATCGGCGAAGCGGTGGTAGTTGCGGAGGAACTCCTCGGAAAGGCTTTCAAGCGCGGGCGGTTGCGCGAAGACCGCGTTCAGGCCCACGGCGCGCGAGAAGACCGAGGAATAGTCAGCGACGCCCCATCGGACCAGCTTCTCCTGGACGGTTTGCGGCGGCTTGCCGGTGAGGAGCCCGGCGAAGCTCTGCTCGTGAATCTCAGCGCCATTCAGGTCGGGGATGCGGCTGGCGCATTCCTGGCACTGGGTGAGCCAGCGGCATACGTCTTTCCCCAGGAAGTAGAGCATGCGGATTTCGGCGTGGCGGCCGGTCAAGAGACGGCGTGTCAGGGCGTCCCAGTCGGAGCCATCGTCCGGGATGAGGCCGGCCATCATCAAAGCGGCCTTGGAGTTTTCCAGCAAGGCGGTAGGCGGCACGCGTTCGTTGAACGGGTGCAAGATCAAGGGCGGCAACTCCCAAACGGTTTCGCCGAGCGTCTTAACGGACATCGATCGTTGGTACTCCCGTTCTACTTATCGGCTAAAACGGGGGGAACTTTCAATAGGCTTGGTCATGTATAGCCGTCCCGGATTTCCCTTAAGGAGTTCAACGCCGAGAGCAAAACCTTGAAGCGGAAACGCGGAGAAAGACGCTAAAGAAGGATCGGACATGCAGGGGGGTGGAGGGCGGGGAGTTTGAGAAACGCACACCGCCGGCGCAGAGGCGCAGAGCAGAGCGCGCGGAAACGGATTCCCTGGTTGAACTCGGCGCCTCGGCGGTGGCGCCCTCAGAATAGCTTGATGCGCAGAAACTTCTGAGGGCTTGCCCGGAAATCCTTCAGGTTGTCGCGCATCTCCCGCGCGGCGCCGTCCAGTTGTTCGTACCATTGCGAGGTCTCTAGGAGGGGCCCGGCGTTGGCGTCGTCCACGGTTTGGATCAGCGCTTGCACGCGGCCGTTCCAGGCGGAGTACATGGCGTCGGACCGGATGAATTCGGTCCCGCGCAGGGTGGCGATGGAACTCCGCAGGTCCTCGGCGGCCTTCAGCAATTGGTCGTATTCGGCGGAGTCGTGAAGGTACACGCCGGGGCTGGTGCGCGCCGATTGGAGACGCGCCAGACGCTGGTCCAGTTCCACCAGGGGCTCGGCGATCTGCCTGTAAAACTGGTCCGTATGGATCGCCTGGCCAATGCCGGTGGTGACGTCGGTGGCGGCGCGAAGCCCGCGTTGCGCCTCGTTCAGGCGCTTCATCAGGTCGTCGTAAACAGCTTCTCCCATCACGAACTGGCCCACGCGGCTCTGGCCCCGCTCGATATCGGTGACCACCGCGTCAATGGATTTCAAGGCTTGGTCGAACTGGGTCAGGTCCAGGCTCTTCAGCAATCCCGCCGGCGGCTTGTAAGTAATCTCGCCATTGGGCGCAATGGGTTTCTCGCTCTTTCCGCTGGCGATATCGACGAACATATCGCCGACGAGCGTGTCGGGGCTGATCTCGGCAACCGAGTCGGCGGGGATTCGCGACAGGCGGTCGCCATCGGCCTTGACGATCACTTGAATGACGCGGTTGGGATCTTTAGAGCCGGAAAGAGCCACGGAGTAGACCTTGCCCACCGCAATGCCGTCGACGCGCACCGGCGCTCTTGCGACCAGTCCCGTGGCGTCCGGGATGTACAGGTAAAGGCTGACTTTCTCTTGGAAATGCAACCCTCCGGCGAGCAGATATGCCAGCTCGGCCAGGATAGCGAGCGCCGCCAGGGACACGGCCGCAATGCGAAACTTCGCCCAGTTGACTTGGCCGGCTGTGGGCATTCACTCGGATTGTACCGCGACCCGCTTTCCTGGTACCGTGTAGGATTGAAAATCCGATCCCGGAAATTCGACGGCCGTTGCGCCAAACACAAACGCTACAACCCGGCGACCGATGGAGTGGGCGGCATACGAGGCGGCTGCCCGCGTTGCGGCCTGCTCTTCGAGATCTGGGAAAGCTCCCTCAAGTTGAACCGCCTGATCCGGAACTTCGATCCCAACTACGATGACCTGGAGCCTCGGAAGGAGCCTGTGCCGCTCGTCGACCCCCGCCAGATGAGCTTCATGGATTGACGGTCAGGCCTTGAGCACTTTCGAGAACACGTCGCGGAAGCGGGCCATTTCCGCATCGGTTCCGATGGTCACGCGCAGGAGGTTGTCGAGCGGCGGAAACGGGCGGCCGGGCGCCACGCCCAGGCGCGGCATAGCTTCGGTGAATTCGCGCGCGTTGCGGCCAACATCGATCATCACGAAGTTTGCGTGCGGCTCGATGAACTTCAAGTTCCGCTCGCCGAGCCACGAGCAAAGCTCGCGGCGGGTACGCGACAGGGATGCACAGCGTTCCGCGACGATGGTCTGGCGGTTGGCAAGGGCGGCCACTACCGCGCGGGCGCTGACAATCGAAATGACGCCCATGCGCAAGGGGGTCAGGCGCCGGACGATCTCGGGACTGGCGGCCGCGAAGCCCACGCGCAGTCCGGCCATGCCGTAGATTTTGGAAAACGTGCGCGTGACAATGACGTTCTTGCCCTGCTGCAAATAGGGCAAGGCGCTTTCGAGGTCGGGAGTCTCGCCGAACTGGATATAGGCCTCGTCCACCACGAGGGTGGTATCCGCGGGCAGGTTCGCCACGAGCCACGCCAAATCCTTCCGGGTGGTGATGGCGGAGGTAGGGTTGTTCGGATTGCAGAGGTAGATCAAACCGCCGCGCGACTTGCCGGCGGCCTCGGCAAGCTGCTGAACGTCCACGGAATAGTCCGGCCGCAAACCTGTGCGGACCACGGGACGGCCCATGCCGCGCGCCACCTCCGACGGACCTTCGAAGGTGGGATTGGGCAAGATCAGCGGCGCCGCGGCCGAGGTGAATTGGTCGATGACGAGGTGCAGAACCTCGCTCGAACCGGCGCCGGTGACGATCTGCTCCGGTTGCAGGCCTTCGCTCGCCGCGATGGCGGTTTCGATATCGCGGAACTCCTGGAAATGGTAGCGGCCCGAGGTGGGCAGCACGTCGCGCATGGCGGCCAGCGAGACTTCCGGCGGGCCGAGAGGATTCTCGTTGGCGTTGAGCCACACCATATTGGCGGGCAGGTTGGCGGCGTTCACCGTGGCGCGCTGTGCGTAAGCCGCCTCCGGCAACATGCGAATGGCGGCGGCGGACAGACCCAAGCGCGCCGCGAAGCCCCGTCTGGTGATCATGGATGCCTCCCTGGTATTGGAGACATGATACAACGAACCGGCTGCCGCGCGCCGGGCTGGGCGCATAACGCTCGCGGTATAATGGAAATCGTTATACAAGAAGACGCGTGATCAAGAGCTTCGCGGAGAAACGAACTTCGGACCTTTTCGAGACCGGTAGGAGCCGCCGCTGGAACTCGGTTGCCCGCGCCGCGGTGCGCAGACTGGCGCAGATCGACTCGGCGACGGCCCTGGACGAACTGAATGCGCCTCCTGGAAACCGGCTGGAAGCCCTGAAGGGGGACCGCCGCGGCCAGCATAGCATTCGCGTCAACGATCGGTGGCGGATCTGTTTCCGTTGGTAAGACGATGGGGCGTATGACATGGAGATTGTCGATTACCACTAGACGAGAGGAGTAAGGACATGAGCATAAAGCGTCCTGAAGGGGGCTGGAACGTCACTCGCGCCCCGGTTCATCCGGGCGAGATGCTTCGCGAGGAATTCATGAAGCCATTGGGGATTTCGATCAACGGCCTCGCTTTGGAGCTGCACGTACCGGTCACCCGTATCAGCGAGATCGTTAACGAACGCCGTGGCATCACCGCCGATACGGCGTTGCGTCTGGCGCGGCACTTCGGCACGAGCGCCGATTTCTGGATGAATCTTCAGCGGGACTACGAACTCATTCTGACCCGGCAGAAGTCCTTGAGTACCATCGAGAGGCAGGTCCGGCGGCGCATGATCGCGGCGTGAGAACTCGCTCGGTTCACCGGTCACCCGCCGGTAACCCAGCGGCTACCTTTCGGCGCCCACGTCAGACTTCTCGAATGCTTGGAGTTGATTACGCAGAATCGGTGGGAGATCGGCCGGGGAAACACGACTATCGGAAAGTGCGCGAACGAAATTCTGCTTGCCCCCAAACGCTCTAACATACCGAGCTAACGCATCCGAGAGCAGTGCTTCCACTACCTGCTTAGAGGTCTTCGGCGCCGTCGGACTCGGGTTGACTTTCTCCGAGAGCAGCCAATCCAGCGTGCTCAGATGGCACTTTGTTCCACGGATCTCGACAGCATCCCCGCCATCGGGCTCCGCATCGGTAGGCCCCTGGCCGTCCGGACGGACGAGGACAAGACCGGAGACAATATAAAACTGTGCATCAGCCGTCCTCTGCGCCGCGTACAGCCAGAGCTTTAGGCCGCGCAACTCCGAACACAACTGGGAGACCAACGCTGGAGCCTCTTCAAAGCGAACCTTGGTTGTGTCATAGCTCATCCCGAAAAGAGGGTCGCCCATTACGTGCTGCGACTTTCCCGTCGGAGACTGGCCGACCAGTGCCGCGGACGAGCAGGCTATGCAGACGGCGGCGACTACGAATCTACTGGCAGCGTACCGGCTCGTGCGCATAAGCTAGAAGTCTAGCAGACGGCTGTCCCAGCAAGGCTGACCCGTCAATCCGCTGCGGCGAGAAAGTGCGCTTACCCGCTCATGGACGACAAAAATTCCGCGTTGCTGCGGGTCTTGCCAAGTTTGTCCAGGATCATCTCCATGGTCTCTACCGGTGACAACGGGTTCAGGACTTTGCGGAGAATCCAGACGCGGTTGAGTTCTTCCTTGGGGAGCAGGAGCTCTTCCTTGCGCGTGCCGCTCTTGTTGATGTCGATGGCGGGGAAGACGCGCTTGTCGACGAGCTTGCGCTCCAGGTGGATTTCCATGTTGCCGGTGCCTTTGAACTCCTCGAAGATCACGTCGTCCATGCGGCTGCCGGTATCGATGAGGGCGGTGGCGATGATGGTGAGCGAGCCGCCTTCCTCAATGTTGCGCGCGGCGCCGAAGAAGCGTTTCGGACGCTGCAGAGCGTTCGAATCCACGCCGCCCGAGAGCACTTTGCCGGATGGCGGAACAATGGTGTTGTAGGCGCGCGCCAAGCGGGTGATGGAATCGAGCAGAATCACCACGTCGCGCTTATGCTCGACCAGGCGCTTGGCCTTCTCGATGACCATTTCGGCCACTTGAACGTGGCGCGTGGCGGGCTCGTCGAAGGTGGAGCTGATCACCTCGCCGCGCACGCTGCGCTGCATGTCGGTGACTTCCTCGGGGCGCTCGTCGATGAGCAGGACGATCAGGCTGACGTCGGGGTGGTTGGTGGTGATGGAGTTGGCGATGCTCTGCAGGAGCATGGTCTTGCCGGTGCGGGGCGGCGAGACGATCAGCCCGCGCTGGCCTTTGCCAATGGGCGTGAGGAGGTCCATCACGCGACCCGAATTGTTTTCGCGGGTGGTTTCGAGCTTGAGGCGTTCGTCGGGATAGAGCGGCGTGAGATTGTCGAAGAAGATCTTGTTGCGGGCCTCCTCGGGCGGCTCGAAATTGATGGCGTCCACCTTGATGAGGGCGAAGTAGCGCTCGCCTTCCTTGGGCGGACGGATCTGGCCGGAAATGGTGTCGCCGGTGCGGAGGTCGAAGCGGCGAATCTGCGAGGGCGACACATACACGTCGTCGGGACCGGGCAGGTAGTTGTACTCGGGCGCGCGCAGGAAGCCGAATCCGTCGGGGAGGCACTCGAGCACGCCCTCGGAGAAGATGAGGCCGCTTTTCTCGGCCTGCGTCTGGAGGATTTTGAAAATCAGCTCCTGCTTGCGGAGGCCGGCGTAGTTGGCGATGTTCATGCCCTTGGCCACCTCGTTGAGCTTCTGGATGCTCATGTCCTTGAGCTCGACCAGATCGAGGGTGGGGGTGCCGTTCTTGAGATTCTGCACGGCCCTGCGGCGATGCATTCCCAGTCCGCCGTGCAGAGGCTCGGCGGGAGGCGGCGCGGGAGTCTCGGCCGGCTTGTCTTCGGGCGGCTTGCTCTCTGCCGCGGGGGCCGGCTTAGGCTCGGCGGGAGGCGGCGGCGCCGCGATTACCGGGCGGATGGGATTGCGGCCGGCGCGCTCCGGATCGTTCAAGGGTCTGCCGGCGGATCGCTCCGGGCGGACGGGTTTTTCGACGGCGGGGCCATCTCCGGGGGCGTTGTCCCCGGTGGCGCGCGCCGGGATGGCGGGTTCGCGGACGGGCGGCGCGGGGGGCGCTCCAGTCTGCTCTTCGGTGGGCTTGTCTGATTTATCCTGCGGCGGGAGGCTTCCTACCGTGGTCGGAGTGTTGTCGTTATTGCTTGCCAAATTTCCCTCACTCCCCGGCCGGTTACGGCCGAGAATGGCAGCGGTTCCACACCCTCCTGGCGGATGGCGGGAAGACTGCGCTCTTGTTCAGATCGATTCAATTTGTCGAACTTCGTGGCGATTACCAGGAACTGCCTGCCCCGATCCTCGAGCCACCGCTTCAGGTCCAGATCCTTGTCCGTCCATCCGCGGCGGGCATCCAGAATCAGGCAGGAAAGTCTCAGGGTTTCCGCGCTTTCCAAATACTGCTCGACCAGTATCTTCCATTCGAGCTTGTGCCGCACGGGCACGCGGGCATATCCATAACCGGGCAGATCGACGAAGTAGAAAGCGCCGTCGACGCGATAAAAATTGATCGTTTGCGTTCGACCCGGGGTATTGCTCGTGAAAGCCAACCCTTTGCGGCCCGCCAGGGCGTTGAGCAAGCTGGATTTCCCTACGTTACTTCTCCCCAAAAACGCGACCTGGGGCAGCCGGTCGGACGGAAACATCTCCGGCTTGCCCGCGCTAACTACAAATTCCGTATGCAACGGCTCAGTGCGCCCGGCTCTCTTCCAGTACGGGCTGAACCACCACGTCGGCGGGACCCGGCGGCATGGGAAGCGCCACCAACTCGCGCTCCAGGGCGATTTTCAGCACTTCGTCCATGGATTCCACGAAATTCAGCTTCATGGATTGTTTGATCGCGTCCGGAATGTCCGGGAGATCCTTCTCATTTTCCCGGGGCACGATTGCCTCCAGGATGCCATACCGATGGGCCGCCATCAACTTCTCTTTCAGCCCGCCGATCCCGAGCACCTTGCCGCGCAAGGTGATTTCGCCGGTCATGGCGAGGTCGCAACGCACCGGGACGCGCGTCAACGCGCTGCAGATGGTAGTGGCCAGCGTAATGCCCGCCGAAGGGCCGTCCTTTGGAATCGCGCCTTCGGGGACGTGAATATGAACGTCCAGGTTGCGATAAAAATCGCGCGGCAGGCCAAAGGCATGGGCCCGCGAGCGGATATAGCTCATGGCCGCCTGGGCCGATTCCTGCATCACGTCGCCCAATTTGCCGGTGATGGTCAGCTTACCCTTGCCGTCCATCAAGGTACACTCGACGGTCAGAATCTGGCCGCCCACCTCGGTCCACGCCAGGCCGGTTGCCGCGCCGATTTCGTTCTTCTTCTCCACGCCCAGGTCGCGGAATTTCCAGGGACCGAGCAGGTCCGGCAACTTGGCGCCATCGATGACGGTCTTCGAAAGCGCCTTCTTGTCCTTGCCGCTCTTGCTGTTCACCACCTGGCGCGCTACCTTGCGGCACAGGTTGCCGATTTCGCGCTCCAGATTGCGGACGCCGGCCTCGCGGGTGTAATACTGGATGACGCCGTTCAGACCCTCGTCGGAGAACTCGATCTGGTCCTTGGAAACGCCGGTCTGCTCCAACTGCTTAGGGACCAGGAAGCGCTTGGCGATCTCCATCTTCTCCAATTCGGTGTAGCCCGAAAGGCGGATCACTTCCATGCGGTCCTGCAAAGCCGGGGGCACGGTGTGGAGAACGTTGGCGGTAGCAATGAAGAAAACCTGGCTGAGATCGTACTCGACGTCCAGATAATGGTCGACGAACATGAAGTTCTGCTCGGGGTCCAGCACCTCTAGTAGCGCAGCCGAGGGGTCGCCGCGGAAATCCATGGACATCTTATCCACTTCGTCGAGCATGAAGACCGGATTTCGCGTGCCCGCCTTCTTCATCATCTGGATGATCTGGCCGGGCAAGGCGCCGATGTAGGTGCGCCGGTGGCCGCGGACTTCCGCCTCATCGCGGACGCCGCCGAGCGACAGGCGGACAAACTTGCGGCCGGTAGCCGCGGCGATGGACATTCCGAGCGAGGTTTTGCCCACGCCGGGAGGGCCAACGAAGCACAGGATGGAGCCTTTGGGGTTCTTCACCAGCCGGCGCACGGCCAGGAACTCCAGGATGCGCTCCTTGATCTTTTCGAGGCCGTAGTGATCCGATTCGAGGACCTTCTCGGCAAACTTCAAATCCCGGATTTCCTTGGACCGCTTCTTCCACGGCACGGCCAGGAGCCAGTCCAGGTAATTGCGCGATACGGTGGACTCGGCCGACATAGGCGGCATGTTTTCGAGGCGCTTCAGCTCGGCCAGGGCCTTTTCGAGGGCGTCCTTGGTCATGCCTGAAGTTTCGATCTTCTTCTTCAGCTCGTCGATCTCGCTCTTTTCGCCGCGGCCCAGTTCCTTTTGAATGGCCTTGATCTTCTCGTTGAGGTAATATTCCTTCTGGGCCTTTTCCATCTGCCGCTTCACGCGGCCTTGAATGGTGCGGTCGACATTGAGCTTTTCGATCTCGATGTCGAGCATCTCGGCTACGCGAGTCAGGCGGTCTACCGGATCGAAAACCTCCAGCAGATCCTGCTTTTCCTCGAGGCTGATGGGCAGATTGCCGCCGACCGTGTCGGAGAGCTTGCCGGGATCGTCCACGCGGATGGCCGCGAGCATGGTCTCGTAATTCAGGTTCTGACTCAGTTTGACGTACTGTTCGAACAGCCCGGTTACGCGGCCGACCAGCGCTTCAAGCTGCGGACCCGCTTCCACTTTGTAAGCGGCCGTGCGAACCGTGGCGCGGAAGAAACCCTCGTCATCGGAAACCGAGACCACTTTGGCGCGCTCGACGCCTTCAACCAGCACCTTGATGTTGCCGTCCGGAAGCTTGAGGCTCTGGACGATCTTGACGACGCAACCCACGCTGAAGATTTCATTCGGCTTGGGTTCGTCGATGGAGGCGTCGTGCTGCGTGGCAAGGAAGATGGTCTTATCCCCAGCCATCGCCTCTTCCAGAGCGCGCACGCTCGATTCCCGGCCGACCACGAACGGAGTCATCATGTACGGGAAGATGACGACGTCGCGGATAGGCATCATCGGCAGACGTTTTGTATCGGATTTTTCCTTAGAAGTCAGCATTGTTCCATCAGGGGGAAACGGTCTCGCCCCCTGGGCCCCTGAACGCCGGTTTCAATAATTCCCAGTTATCCGGCCTTTTCCAATAGTGTAAGACTGATTTTCTGATTTAGCACCATGTCTTTGGTGACTAAAAACTCCCGCACCTTCTTGTAAGACGGCAGGTAATACATCAGATCGAGCATCAGATCCTCTAGGATCATGCGCAACCCGCGGGCCCCCACCTTGCGCTCCATGGCCAGCTCGGCGATGGCCTCCAGAGCCTCATCGCTGAACTTGAGACGGACGTTTTCGAACTCGAAAAGCTTCTGATACTGCTTGATGATAGCGTTCTTGGGCTTGGTGAGGATCTGCACCAGCGCGGACTTTTCCAAATCCTCCAGCACGGCGGCTACAGGCAGGCGGCCGATGAACTCTGGGATGAAACCGAACTTGATCAGATCGACCGGCTGCACCTGCGAAAGCAAATCGATATCGCGGCGTCCGCTGGCGCTTGAGAGGCGCATGCCGTTGCGTTCCTCTTCCTGGAGGAAACCGATGGACTTCTTCCCCGCCCTGCGCGCAATCACCTTTTCCAGCCCCACGAACGCGCCGCCGCAGATGAACAGGATGTTGGTGGTGTCGACCGGCGTAAATTCCTGGTGCGGGTGCTTGCGCCCGCCCTGCGGCGGAACATTGGCCACCGTGCCTTCGAGAATCTTCAGCAAGGCCTGCTGGACACCTTCGCCCGACACGTCGCGGGTGATGGAGGGGTTCTCGTCTTTGCGGCAGATCTTATCGATTTCGTCGATGTAGATAATGCCCTGCTGGCACTTCTGCACGTCGCCATCGGCGGCCTGCAAGAGCTTCAGGATGATATTCTCGACGTCCTCGCCGACGTAGCCGGCCTCGGTCAAGGTGGTGGCGTCCACAATGGCGAAGGGAACTTCGAGGACCTTGGCCAGGGTCTGCGCCATCAGCGTCTTGCCGGTTCCGGTGGGACCGATCAGCAGGATGTTGGACTTCTGCAGCTCCACATCGCTGCCGCGCATGCGGTTCATGTGGACGCGCTTGAAGTGGTTGTAGACGGCGACCGACAGCTTCTTCTTGGTGGCGTCCTGTCCAATGACGTACTGGTCGAGAAACTCCTTGACCTCAAGCGGCTTGGGGATCCGGTTGGGGGCCCCGGCCTGAGGCTCGACTTTATCGTCCTCTAAAATCGAGTTGCAAACCGCGATGCACTCGTCGCAGATATAAGCGCGAGGATAATCGCTGGGCGAGGAGATCAGCTTTCCGACTACGTCCTGGCTTTTGTGGCAAAAAGAACAGCGTAGAGCTTCCGCGGACCCGTCACGCTTCACCTGGCATCTCCTGTTCCACCGCTAGCGGCGGCCGTCTCGTCAAGTTCCTGCGGGCCGGAAACGTCAACGTGCTTCGACTCTATTATCACCTGAACGGATATCCTTAGCAATGTTGCCCTAATAAAGGGTCATATGGGCCGCGCGGATCACTCCGCGGTCTTCCTCGCGTGCTCGAAAAGAAAACTCAGCGTCTTTTCGGTCTGAATATGGTCGGCAATGCGCCTTAATGTGCCATCCTTCTCAAAGCGCATCTGCACGGCGGCCACCGGCTGTCTCTCCTGGCGCGCCACGCGCTCAATCTCCTTATCGACCTCATCGCGGGTGACGGCGATCGCCTCACGCTCCGAGATCCGGGTGAGCAGCAGCGACGCCTTGACCTCCTCGACTGCCTTCGGGCGCTGGGATTCCTTCACCTTTTCCCAATCGATCTTGATGGATTTCGGATCGAGGCCTTGCTCCGCCATCACGCGCAGGCTTTGTTCCACGCGATTGTGGATCTGCCGCTCGACGAACGCTTCCGGTACGGGAAAATCGTGCATTTCCACTAGCTTGGCGACAATCAGGCTCTTGGCTGCCTGCTGCGCTTCATACTGCCGCCGGGCGAATATGTCTTTGCGGAAGGCTTCGCGCAGTTCCTCCAGGTTTCGGTAGTCTCCCAGGTCCTGCGCGAACTCGTCGTTCAGGTCAGGCAGATCCTTGCGGCGGATGCCTTTGACCGTGGCTTGAAACTTCACGGTCTTTCCGGCCATGCGCGGGGAGCCGAAATCCTCCGGGTAGGCCACTTCGAATTCCTTTTCGTCGCCCGGGGAAAGGCCGCGCACGTTCTCAGTGAAAGCCGGAAGCGTGTCCGCGCCACCCATTTCGAGGACCATTTCGTCCTGGCTGATCGGTTCGCCCTCAATCCCTCCGATACTACGAATCGAAAGCACCGCGTGATCGCCGTCCTGAACCGGCCTGGGGTCCACATTGACGTACTGCGCCTTCTGGTTGCGGACCTCCTCCACGCGCTTATCGATGTCGGCTTCGGTCACTTCGGGTTCGTGGTAAGGGACTTCCACGTCCTTATAGTCGAGCAATTCGACTTCCGGAACCACTTCGAACTCGGCGGTGAAGCGCAGCGGCTCGCCGTCGTGGAAGTGGACGTCCTTGACGTCGGGAGTGGCGACGGCGGATAGATTCTCGGCTTCCATGCGCTTTTGGAGATGCACGGGAATCAGGTTCTCCAATAACTGCCGCCGAATCTCCGCGGCGTACTCCTTACGGAGGATGGCAACAGGAACCTTGCCCGGACGGAAGCCCCGGAGCTTGGCGCGTTTCTGGACGTCTTGGAGCACCCGGCTAGTCTCCAGTTCCACATCTTGAACGGGGATGGAGATTTCGAGCGAATGCCGACAACCTTCGACTAAAGGCAAAGGGATTGACCTCTGGAAAGAAGCGATGGCGTAAGTTCCATGATAGCACGGGGGTGGCTCGAAGGAAGGCCGCAACCACAAGCCGCTGGTGAAACCAGAATGCGGATCTGATACCCTTTCCTGATGACGCCAACAGTCAAAAGGGTTCTGCAAGCCGCATTCTGGTTCGTTTTAGGTCATCTGAGCTGCGCCGTAATGCACCATCGCGAGTGGTTCGGGATGCGCTAGCCGAAGAAGCGCCGCCGGCAAAGACCGGCGGCGGTACTGCTACTGATACGACACGCAGTTGTCGCACCACTTGCCGTCGTCGTCGAAGTGCGGCCAGCCCTGCCCGCCGTGGAAGTTCATTAGTTTGATGTTGTCGTATTGCGGCGTGGGCTCGAAGTAACCCGGTTCGCGCAGGTGCTGCTTCACCACGTCTTCGTTCAACTCCAAACCGATGCCGGGCTTATCGGGCACGGTGATGTAGCCCTTATCGATGATGGGCTTCGAAATGCCGGTGACCAGGTCCTGCCACCAGGGCATGTCGGCGGCATGGTGCTCCATGGCCAGAAAATCCTCCATCACGCAGGCAACGTGCGCCGAGGCGACGGTGTTAATAGGTCCGCCGGCCATGTGGATGGCGGTATGCATCTTGGCCTGGGCCGCGGCGGCCGCGATGAGCTGCGTCTCGATGGCGCCGCCCGACGTGCCGGGGTCGATGTGAACCACGTCCACCGCCTGGCTATCGATCAGCGAATCGAAACCGCCGCGCAGGCCGAAGATGTCCTCGCCGGTGCCGAGCGGCGTATTGGTGGAGTCGTGGATGGTTTTCAGTCCCCGCCAGTTGGTCCAGGGAATGATGTCCTCCGCCCACGCGAGATGGTACGGCTCGAAGGAATCCGCCAGGCGAATGGCGTTCTTGACGGTGAGAGCGCCGAAATGGTCGAGAGCCAGCGGGATGTCCGGGCCGATCACGGAGCGCCCCATGGTCAGGAACTCGCACAGGTAATCCTGCCCCTTTTCCGTGAGGTACCCGTTCGCAAAGGCGCCCGGCTTATCGCGGACCAGCGACATGGGCAAGTCCATCTTCATAAACGTGAAGCCCATGGCGAAGCGCTTCCGGAAGCGCTCCTCGTAGATCTTGATGTCCGGCGATTCGGTGGTATCGCAATACATGCGTACCTTGTCGCGCTTTTTCGTATCCGCCAGGAGCTTCCACAGCGGAACGCCCAGAACCTTGCCCCGAATGTCGTTGAGCGCAAAATCGATGGCGCTGTAGCCTCCGCCGGCGCGGCCATGGTTGGAGAACGCACGGAAACTTCTCAGGATCTGCTGAACCTGCGTGGGGTCCTTTCCCAAAATCATGCCCTTAAAGATGAGCGCGTTGTCCTTGCCGCCCGCGTCGCGCACCTCGCCGAGGCCGTATACGCCCTGGTTGGTGTCGATCCGAATGAACGGATAGTCGTAGTTGGCGGCGATGGTCAGAGCGCGCATGTCGGTGATCTTCAGATTGCTTGGCGCCGAGTTGGTCTGCACGGGCCTTTGCAGGGTTTGCGCGTCCACCTGGGTCTTGGACATCTGGAACAGGCCGGCTGCCGCCCCTGCCCCCGCTGCCCTCTTCATGATTCCGCGTCGGGTGATGATATCCATACTTGTTCTCCGATTTCGTGGCCGGGCTTCGACCGGCTGATGGTTAGTCTAACACCAAGCCCCTAAAGGCGGTTCCGTGGGGTAGGCGCTGGACTGCGCTTCTCTACCGTTCGACCCGCGATACGCTCCGATCAGTCTCAGAAGCTCGTCGGGAGGCTTGGATTGTGTTGTAATAGAACCACTTTACTGGGAATGAGGGAACCTATCAAGCGCTTCCGTAGGGCATCGAAGAGCGCCGGTCTGAGGGTGCGAGAGATCGGCATGATTGCGAAGGGTCTGCTCTCCGCGGACCATCCGGTGCTGGCGCACGTGATTCCCATGCGCCGCTGCAATCTGGCGTGCGCGTACTGCAACGAATTCGACGACCATTCCAAGCCGGTCGCGGTGGAAACCATGCGCCAACGGCTGGACCGTCTGGCCGAGCTCGGCACGTCCATCGTGACCATTAGCGGCGGAGAACCGCTGCTGCACCCGGACCTGGACCGGCTCGTCGCACACGTGCGGCGCCGCGGCATGATCGCCGGCCTGATCACCAACGGCTACCTGCTGACGGCCGATCGCGTGAAGCGCCTGAACCGCGCAGGCCTGGACCATCTGCAAATCTCCATCGATAACGTGCTGCCGGACCAGGTGTCGAAGAAAAGCTTGAAGGTGCTGGACCGGAAGCTGCAGGTTCTGGCCGAACACGCCGAATTTCATGTGAATATCAATTCGGTGGTGGGCGGCGGCATACGCGATCCAGAGGACGCCCTGACGGTAGGGCGGCGGGCGCTGGAACTGGGTTTCACCAGCACGGTGGGCATCATCCACGATGGCGACGGCCAATTGGAGCCGTTGGGCGACCGGGAGCGGGAAGTCTACCAGGCCATGCGCTCCATGGAAAAGAGCAGTTACGCGCGGATCAACTATTTCCAGGACAACATCGCGCAAGGCAAGGAGAACGGGTGGCGGTGCCGCGCGGGATCGCGTTACCTCTACATTTGCGAAGACGGGCTGGTACACTACTGCTCCCAGCAGCGCGGCTACCCGGCCAAGCCGCTGATGGAGTACACGCTCGAGGATATACGCCGCGAATACCGCACGGCCAAGAGTTGTGCGCCGCGCTGCACGGTCGCGTGTGTGCACCAGGTTTCCTATCTGGATTTCTGGCGCGGTGAACAGGATCTGGCGCCGTCGCTGGCTGTGAATCAGCCGGGCGGGCTGGTGCAGATCCAATAAGAAGAAGAGGAAGAGCGCGACCAGGGTGTGGCGCGGGCGGCCACGCCCGCTGGGCCGGGAGTCGTCTCGGCCTTGGATCAGTCAGCTTGCGCCACGGGGGCGTCCGCTCCACCATGCTAATCGCGGGCATATCCGGTGGCGGCGGAGCGCTTCGCTCCCTGGCGGTGCGCTTCATACGAGAGGGCAGGCACGCCGCTGGCGTCGATCCATCGATTGTAGAAGTTGAAGAGCGCGCAGACGGTGATGGCGAAGTAAATGGCGTCGTCTTCCCAGCCGGCCTGGTTGAGGGTCTGGATATCGCGGCGCTCGATGTTCGGAGAATCGCGATTGACCTTGTCGACGAAGCGGAACAGGGCTTTGTGCTTCTCGTCCAAAGCGGAGGTCTCGAGGTCCCGCAGGACTCCCCATACCAGGTCCTCGCTGCCCAGCAATTCCGCCGCGACCGCGGCGTGGGACTTCAGTCAAAACGGGCAATCGTTACGGTATGAGGTATAGGCCGCAATCAATTCGCGCAGGCCTGGGCTGAGTGGAGCTGGGCCGCGCAGGATCTCCTGAGTGAACCGCGCCAGGTGGGCGGTAGCTTGAGGAAGATAGGCAAACAGATGCCAGATCCGCGGGTACTCGGCGCCGGCCGCCTGCATGGCCTGGATGCTATCGGTGAAGGCACAAGGCTTCGGGTTGCGCTCCACTTCGGGCAGAAACATCGGTTCCTCATTGGGACTCTTGCCAGCCATGCGATCGCCCTCCCGGCGTATAGGAGAAGGATAGTGCCGGAGGATGTTTCCCGCAATACTCGAAAGGCACTAAGGGGTGAATTGCACTACCAGCGAAATACGGCGATTGCGCACGCCGCTTGGGTCGGCGGCGTCCATAGGTCGGCGCTCGGCGAAGCCGCGCACTTCCATTACCTGGCTGGCGCGGACTCCGTAGGCGCACAGCAGGCGCCGCGCGACGTTGGCGCGCTCGGTGGAAAGCTCCCAGTTGCCGTATGGCGCGGAACCGCGGAAAGGGCGGGAGTCGGTATGCCCTTCGATGACTACGTCGTTTGGCATCCGGCCAATTTCCGCGGCTAACACCTTGAGCAGAAGTTTGCCGGCTTCGGTCGGGGTGGGGCTGCCGGTGACGAAGAACATCCCCTGCTCGGTCTCAACCAGTTCGATGCGAAGGCCTTCACCCGTCACGCTGAGTATGACGTTGCGCCCAATGCGCTGGAACTCCGGGGCTGCGCGGAGGGCACGTTCTATCTCGGACTGGATCTCCGACACGTTGGCGCGGGTCACTTTCAGGCTCTCACCCGATCCGGCCGGGCCGGCGCCCAATCGGACGGTATACCCCCGGGGATCCTTGAAGTAGCCGCTCACGGCCCGCTTCAGTTCCGGACCGCTGTTCATGACCCAAAGCGCAATGAATAGCGCCATGAGCGCGGTGACGAAGTCGGCGTATGCCACTTTCCAGGCGCCGCTGCGACGCGCCGAATCGAACCTGCGGCGCCGGGAGACGGGCGGAGCGGACTCGGGCTGAGTTAGGTTAGACAGCGTGGGCCTCAGGCGCCGGCGCGACCACCCCGGACGGGCCAGGCACAGCCGGCACCCGGGCGTCGCGGCGGATGCTTGCTTCCATCTCCGCGAACGACGGGCGCAGTTCCACGGGAATGGAGCGCCTGGCGAACTCGACCGCCAGAATGGGCGACGCGCCGCCGGCGAACGCTAGAATGCCCGCGCGCGCTGTCTCCAGGAGCTGTGCATGGCGCTCGTTCAAGTGTTCCAGGCGCATGGCCAACGGGCCGGCGACGCCGTAGCAAAGCAGGACTCCCAGGAATGTCCCGACCAACGCGGCGGCGATCTTCTCTCCCACCTGCGCGGCGGGTCCGCCGATGGACTCCATGGTGAGGACCACGCCGAGCACTGCCGCGACAATCCCCAGTCCGGGCAGGCTATCGGCCACCGCCGCCAAGGCCGCTACCGGCTGCTGATGGCCGCGGCGCTGGACCTCCATGTCCAAATCCATCAGGCGATCGAGCGCGTACGGCTTGGTATCTCCAATCACGATCATGCGCAGCGTGTCGCAGACGAAATTGCAGGTCAGGGGGTCGGCCAGGAACGCCGGATAATGCGAGAAGATGCGGCTTTGCGCGGGGTTGTCAAAGTCCGATTCCAGTTCGTTGATTCCGGCTCGCCGCGCGAAAGCCATGACCTCGTAGAGCATGAGCAGGTTTTGCCGGAATGCGTAAGGGGTTAGCGGAGCGTTGCGGAATGCAGTGACCAGTCCCGAGGCCATTTTGCGGATGACCGAAGGCGGATTGGCGACCAGGACGGTTCCCATGGCTGCTCCGCAAATAATGAGCATTTCCGCCGGCTGCATCAGAACATAAGGATTTCCCCTTTCGAGGACATACCCGCCGAACACCGCGGCAAACACGAGGACAATGCCAATCAGTGTGAGCATAGGGCCGAGGCTGAAGCGCTTGTTCTGGGACTTATCGGCCGGTGTTGGGGGTTCTTTAACGCGGCGATGAAAAAAATAATGCAAGGGCGGGCCGGGCATGCCCCGGGCGTGCCCGACCCCTACAGGGAACGGAGGAGCTGGACGGCTTTGCGGATGTCGCTTAAGCGCTCCCGCTGGTCTTCCGCTTCACGCTCCACGTTGAGCGTGCCGCGGAAGCCGATCGCGCGGAGGGTCGCAACGAAGCGCTCGATTCCTACGGAGCCCGCCCCCAGCGGACGTTCCGTTCCCAGGGCGCCCGGCACGCCTTTCGGCGGCCAATCGCCATCCTTGCAGTGGACCGAGACAACGTGCGGCGCCAGCGTGCGCAAGGCCTCGATAGGATCGCCGGTTCCGTAGAGAATCATGTTCGCAGGATCGAAGTTAATCCGCAGATTCGGCCGGTCCACATCCTTGAAGAACCGCAGCAACACCTGGGCGGGTTCCTGGCCGGTTTCGAGCGCGAACGTCTGGGAATGGCCGGCGGCTCGATCGCAGACGCGGCGGACCATGTCGCGCACGGCGGCGTAATCGGGGTGAGCCGGGTCTTCAGGCACGCAGCCGATGTGGCAGGCGATGCTTCCGACGCCGAGGCGCGCGGCGAAATCGCTCAAGTCCAAGGTGCGCTGCTCGCGTTCCTCACGAGTATCGGGCGGAACGAACCCAACCGTACGCGCCACGGTCGGGATGTCGGCGTAGCTTTCGCCGTTATACGCGGCGAAGACGGTCACCACGGTAAAACTCTCGCGGGCCAGGTCCGCCTGCCAACGGGCGGCGGCGCTTTCGGTCAACGGCGTGGCTCCGAAAAAGCCCAACTGGCCGCATCGTACGCCGAGGGACTCGATCTCCTCCAAATTGTCACGCTCGGCCCAGAACATGACTCCGGGTTCCAACGGCTTCAGATCCTGCATTCGATTGTCTCTCCGCTCCTGGCGCGCGCCTCCTCAATGAGGCGCATCATTTTCACGGCATCCGCCGATTCGGCCGGCGGGCAGAGGGCGGGCTTCCTCCCCGCGCGGCAGCATTCGACGAAGTACCGAACTTCGGCCGCGTACCCATCCACGCCCGTGATCGGCAACTCACGCGAGGCGCCATCTTGCGCGTAAAGCACCGGCGCGGGCGTGGCCGAGTTGAATTCCACCGTTCCGCCATCCGCCACCACCGTGTAATCGGCCGAAAACGGGTAGGACTTGGGATGATGCCAGCCGCCGGAGATGGTGGCTACACACCGCGGATATAGCAACTGGGCATGGACGCAGTCGATTCCCGACGCGAGATTCTCATAGCCCGTCGCCAAAACGGCTTCGGGCTTGCCGAGGAGGTGCAGGCAAAAATCGACGTCGTGGATGAGCAGATCGAAAATGCCGCCGCCGCTCTGCTTGGGGTCCATCAGCCAGCCGCCCCAGGCCGGCGCGGCGCATCGCCGGCGAAACGCGGCTGAGCGCACGGCGCCCAATCCCCCGCCCCGCACCAGGTCGTGCAAGGCGGCGTAGGCCGGCACGAAGCGCACCACCTGGGCGGCCATGAGAATGCGATCCTGCTTTTCGGCCTCGGCCGCCATGGCATCCGCGGTGGCGCCATCGAGAGCCATGGGTTTCTCCACCAGGACGTGCTTACCGGCGCGCAGCGCTTCGATGGCGATGGCGGCGTGGAGGTTGGTGGGAAGACAGATGTCGACGGCATCGATCTCAGGGTCGGCGAGCGGCGGGCCAGGGTCGCGGTACTTCTTGACTGCGGAAAAATCCAGGCGTTCGCCGGGACCTCCGATGTTCCCCTGGATGGCGGAAAGGTCGCCGGTGAGCGCACGCTCGTCGAGGCTGCAAACGGCGGTCACTTCAACGCCGGGAATGGCGCGCAGGGCCAACAGGTGAGTGCTTCCCATGAAGCCGAGTCCGAGGACGGCGAATTTCATACGATGTCTTGGCGACAATCATAACATCCGTCCTCGCCGGCAAGAAGGCAGGCCAGGAGGCCCGCCCCACCCGGAGTTATTCTGGAGCGATGCATCGCGCTATCTTCTTATCGCTGCTGCTGCTGGCCAGTGCAGCATGCCTTGGGGCCGCGGAGCGGCACACCTTCGCGCTGGCCGGCGACGACTTCCTGCTCGATGGAAAGCCGTTTCAGATGATCAGCGGGGAAATGCACCCCGCGCGCATTCCGGATGCCTACTGGCGGCAGCGAATCCGCATGGCCAAGGCGATGGGGTGCAACACCATCGCGGTTTACGTGTTTTGGAACTACCACGAGACCGCGGAGGGGCGCTTCGACTTCAGCACCGGCAGCCGCGATATCGCGCGGTTCATGCGGATCTGCCAGGAAGAGGGCTTGTGGGTGCTGCTGCGCCCCGGCCCATACGTTTGCGCGGAGTGGGATTTCGGCGGTCTGCCCCCGTACCTGTTGCGCATTCCGGATTTGAAAGTCCGCTGCCTGGACCCGCGGTATATGGCGGCGGCGGAACGGTACATACGCGCCCTGGCGCGGGTGGTGAAGCCGCTACAAACCAGCGAGGGCGGTCCGATTCTGATGGTCCAGATCGAGAATGAGTACGGCAGCTATGGCAACGACCGGAACTATCTGGAGCGCCTCCGCAAGGTCTGGCAGGAAGCGGGCATCAACGGGCCGTTTTACACCGCCGATGGGGCAACCACCACCATGCTCGAAGCCGGGACGCTGCCGGGCGCGGCGGTGGGTCTCGATCCGGGGACGAGCGACGCGCAGTTCGCTCTCGCCCGCCGCATGAACCCGGGCGTGCCGGTGTTCTGCAGCGAGATTTATCCGGGCTGGCTGACGCATTGGGGAGAACAGTGGCAGCGTCCCGATATCGGCCCCGTGCTCAAACAATTGCAGACGCTCTTGGACAGCCATCGGTCCTTCAACCTGTACCTGGTCCACGGCGGGACCAACTTCGGCTTCTGGGCGGGGGCCAACTCGGGCGGTAAAGGGTACGAGCCGGACATCACCAGCTACGACTATGACGCGCCGGTCAATGAACAAGGCCGCCCGACTGCCAAGTACCAGGCCTTGCGCGCGCTGCTCGGCCGCTACCAGGCTGGGGGCGCAGCTTTGCCGGAGATTCCCGCGGCGATCCCGGCGGTGGCCATTCCGCCGATCGCCATGCGGCCGTATGCATCGGTTTGGGCGAATCTGCCGGCGCCTATCGCGACGGTGCAGCCGCGACCCATGGAGACGTTCGGCCAGTACCACGGGATGATGATGTACGAGACCACGCTGGTCGGCCAGAAGAGCGGCGCGCTGCTGATCACGGACCTGCACGACTACGCGACGGTATTCGAGGATGGCCACTACATCGGCAAGCTCGACCGGCGTGCGGGAGAGCAGACCATCGCGCTGCCGCGGACGCAGAATGCCAAGCCGGTGCTGACGATCCTGGTGGAGGCCATGGGGCGGATCAATTTCGCGCAATCCATGATCGACCGCAAGGGGATCACCGACCGCGTGACGCTGTCCGGCATGACGCTCATGAACTGGCGCGTTTACCAGCTGCCGCTAGACGACGACTGGATCGTGCGGCTGCCCGAAGGCAAGGTGGATGAGCGGCCCGGAGTTTTCTTCCGCGGCTCGTTCGATTTGACCGAGCCGGCCGACACGTTCCTGGATCTTTCGGGGTACCGCAAAGGGCTGGTTTGGGTGAACGGCCACAATCTGGGGCGGTACTGGGACATCGGTCCGCAGAAGCGCCTGTACTGCCCCGCCCCATGGCTGAAGGCCGGCAAAAACGACATCGTGGTGCTCGATTTGCACCAGCTTGAGCCCGCGACGGTGGCGGGGTTTCCGGCGCAGGAATAGGGGGATAGGAGGCGTGAGAGTCTACTTGGACGCCTGCTGCCTGAATCGCCCGACCGACGACCAAAGGCAGCCGCGCATAGCGAAAGAGGCGGAGGCTGTGGAAGGAGTTTTGCTCCTTGCTCGCGCCAAGACGGTTCAGTGGTCGTCCAGCACCGCGTTCAAGGCTGAAACGGGCAGCAACCCGGACGCGGAGCGGCGGCGCGAAGTTGAAGCGCTCTTGTTATTGGCGACGGATTCGATCCCTCTGAACAGCGAGATCATTCAGCGCGCAAAGGAACTGGAGGCCCTTGGATACGGGGCATTCGATGCGCTGCATGTGAGTAGCGCCGAAGCTGGAGGCGCAGACGTACTGCTCACCACCGACGACCGATTCGTCAGGCGGGCTGCGCGTGGCGTTGGCTCGCCGCGCGTTCGGATTCTGAACCCGGTAGAGTGGTTATGGGAGCAAGAGGTATGACGCCCGTCGACCACATGACCGATGAGGAGTTCGAACGTCACGCTCTGGGAGTTCTGCAACGAGAGCTCGGTCCGGACGGATTGGCTCGTTTCCTCCGGCTCAACCGGTCGGGCAAGGGAAACTATACCCGAGATCGAACCCGGTGGCAAAAGCACCTCACCGTTGCCGGGATCGTGGTTTCTCTGGACCACCCACCGGGCCAATAGCTTAGCTGCCGCTTGCCGGGCGGTACTACTTCTGGCTCAGGCCGCCGTCCACGGCCAGAATCTGGCCGGTGACGAAATTCGAGGCCTTCAGAAAAAACACCACGGCGCCGGCAATTTCGGCGGGCGTGCCCCCGCGGCGGGCGGGGGTGGCGGCGATCATGCGCTTGCCGCTCTCGTCGATATCGTCGAACGGGATGACGCCGGGCGCCACGGAGTTCACGGTGATTGCCGGCGCGAAGGCCTTCGCCAGGGCGCGCGTCAGCATGATGACTCCGGCTTTGGAGGCGCAGTAGTGCGCATGGTCGGCCCACGGGCGAATGCCGCCCAGCGAGCTGATGTTCACGATGCGTCCGCCGCCGGTCTTCTTCATCAGGCGAGCGGCGTTCTGGCAGCAGAAAAAGACGGCCTTCAGGTTCACGGAGTGGATGAAGTCCCAATCCTGCTCGGTGATTTCGAGCGGGTCGAAACGCGTGAAGCGGGCGGCGTTATTGACCAGGCCGTCCAGGCGGCCCAGGCGCTCCTCGATTTCTGCGAACATGCGGACGATCTCGGGGACGCTTTCCAGATTCGCGCGGAATAGCGCGGCGCCGCCGGCTTCCTCCGCGGTGCGGCGGGCTTCGGACTCCGAGCGGCTGTAGTGGATGGCTACGCGCGCGCCTTCTTCGGCGAGGCGCAAGGCGATGCCGCGGCCAATGCGCTTGGCGGCGCCGGTGACCAGCACCACCTGGCCGGCAAGGCTGTTAGCGGCCTCGGTCATCGATTACCGTTTGGCCTCCTGCCAGAGGGCTTCCATCTCCTCGATGTTGGAGTCTTCGAGCTTCCGGCCGCGCTCGGCCAGCTTGCGTTCGATGTAGCCGAAGCGGTCGCGGAATTTGGCGTTGGTCCGGCGCAGGGCCTGCTCCGGGTCCACCTTGACGAAGCGCGCCAGGTTCACCAGCACGAACAGCAGGTCGCCCAGCTCGTCTTCCAGCTCCGGCGGCGAAGCGTTGCGCCGGGCCTGGTCGAATTCGCCGAGCTCTTCGTGAAGCTTTTCGAGGACCTGTTCGGGATTTTCCCAATCGAACCCGACACGCGCGGCGCGCGAGGTGATCTGCTGCGCTTCCACCAGCGCGGGCAAGGCCCGCGGAACAGTGGCGAGCAGCCCGGCAGAGGTAGTTCCCTTCTGCTCCTTCTCGGCAGCTTTGGCTTCACCCCAGATGCGCAAGACGTCGGTCGGAGTATCGGCGGACTGTTCGCCGAAGACGTGGGGATGGCGGCGAATCAGCTTGGCGTTGATGGCGTCGAGCGCGTCCCCGATGGAGAACAATTTCTGTTCGCCGGCCATCTGGGCATAGAAGACGGCTTGCAAAATAAAGTCGCCAAGCTCCTCCGCCAGGTCCTTCCAATCATGGCGGTCGATGGCGTCGAGGACTTCGTAGGTCTCCTCCAGGGTGTAGGGCTTGATGGAGTCGAAAGTCTGCTCGCGGTCCCAAGGGCAGCCGCCGGGAGCGCGCAGCCGCGCCATGAGCGCGACCAGTTGTTGGAATTTGTCACCCGCGGTGGAATCGGTTTCGATTTTCCCAATGTAGCATCAGGGGTAGGGGCCGGGGGCCGGGGGCCGGGGGTCAGGGGCAAGGAACCTGCCGATTCTCTGATGCAGACGCTCCATGTCTTTCAACTGGCACTCCCAAACCGTGAGCACGCTCCAGCCCAGCGCGCGCAGACGGCGGCGGTTGGCGGCGTCGCGGGCCTGGTTGCGGTCCAGCTTGGGAATCCAGTAGGTTCGGTTGGAACTGGGACGGTTCCGGCCGGCGCGGCAGTTATGACCATGCCAGAAGCAGCCGTGGACGAAGAGCACCTTGGCGCGGCACGGGAAAACAAGGTCCGGATTGCCTGGAAGGTCCGCCCGATGCAGCGCGTAACGGAAGCCCATGCGGTGGACCATGCGGCGCACGGCCATTTCCGGTTTGGTGTCTTTGGCGCGCACGCGGCGCATGATGGCGGCGCGCTCGGCGGCGGTGAAGGTGTCCATGGCTTCGGGAATATTACAGGCTACGGCGCCGCCCGGTCAATTCGCGGAAGGCTTGCCGACATGGTCTACAACCAGTACCTCGACCGGAGCCTTTACAGGCGCCAGCCTGAGGCCGAGTTGTTCCTCAAGAAGGTTGAATAGCGAGGGACCATCGGGTTGTAAGATCGCATCCGCGGCGGATTTCAGAGTGATGTCGAAGACTCCGCGGATGCCGGTCCTGTCCACCACGGGCCGGTCGATTCCTCGCAGCTCCGACAGTTGCGCCGCGAAATCGATCATGGAGGCGCCCTCGAAAACGAAGCTGCCATCCTGCACCCTCGGCAAAGATTCGGCGTCGTGAACGGGCGAGCTATCGGCGCCGGCCTTCGGCGCGGGTAGTCTCGGCCCGTTCCTTGCAACCACTAATTCGTATACCGGAAGCATCTTTGTCGCGCGGTGCAGCCTGAGCTGGAACCTACGTTCCATCAGGGTCTGAAGCATGACCCTCAGTTGCGCGACGGCCGCGGGACTCCCGGTCTTCGCGAGAATGTCGTAGCGTTCCGAATCCAGTGAGGCCGGCCCTGAGACCTGATAGAACTTCACGGCGTACGCCCACTGCACACACTCGTTCAGGTCCACATTCCACATGGAAAGGCTTGTCGGAGAATACTCGACCCGGGAACGCCGGCTCCCTTCGCCTCCCGACTTCCATAGCGCGGAGAGTTTGATGGAGGAGACCTCAAACGCCGCCGGAGATTCCGCTTCCAGCGCGCCCACGATGGCCGGCGCCGCTATCGCCAGAACTCCCGCTGCTCTTAAGATGCGCAACATGACTCCCTCGATCCCTGCATATATTATAAGAAGACATGGAGAAGAGACGGCTCGGAAATAGCGATATGGAATTGACGCCGATAGGCATTGGCGCGTGGGCCATGGGCGGAGGCGGTTGGGCTTTCGCATGGGGGCCGCAGGACGATGGCGAATCCATCGCGGCCATCCACACGGCGCTCGACGCCGGCGTGAATTGGATCGATACGGCGGCGGTGTACGGGCTGGGACATTCCGAGGAAGTGGTGGCGCGGGCGCTGGCGGAGCGTTCCGGCCGGCCCTATGTATTCACCAAATGCGAGCGCGTTTGGAACGAGCAGCGGCAGATCCGCGGGTCGCTCAAGGCAGAATCCGTGCGGCTCGAATGCGAGAACAGCTTGCGGCGGCTGCGCGTGGACGCCATCGATTTGTACCAGATCCACTGGCCGGAGCCGGATGCCGACATCGAGGAAGGCTGGACCACGCTCGCCAAGCTGCAGGAGGAAGGCAAGGTGCGGTGGATCGGCGTCTCGAATTTCGACGCGAATCAGTTGGAACGCTGCCGCAAGATCGCTCCGGTGACTTCGCTGCAACCGCCCTACTCCGCGGTTTCGCCGGAAGTGGAAGAGGCTGCCCTGCCCTATTGCCAGCGGCGCGGCATCGGCGCGATTGCGTATTCGCCCATGAAATCGGGGCTGCTGACGGGCACGATGACCAGGGAGCGCGTGGCCGCATTTCCGGAAGACGATTTCCGGCGCAAGGCGCTGGCCTTCCTTGAGCCGCGGCTTTCGAGGAACCTGGAACTGGCGGAGTTGATGAAGCGGATCGGCGCGCGCCACGGCCGTTCGGCCGGCGAGGTGGCGATCGCGTGGGTGCTTCGGAATCCGGCGATTACGGCGGCCATTGTGGGGATGCGTTCGGCGGCGCAAGCGCGCGGAGTGATTGGCGCGCTGGAGTTTCGGTTGGGCGCTGAGGAAATAGCCGAGATCGACGGGTTCCGGCGCGTTAGCGCTTAAGAAATGAAGAAGGCAGACCAGGAGGTCCGCCCCACTTAATTGTCGCGGCGTTTCAGCGTGGGACGATCGTCCGAATCCGTATTGGTCGACGTGGCGTCGGGATTGGTATCCGTACCGGTCGAACTCCCGGTGGCCCGGCGTAACTGCGGCCGCGTAGGATCGGTCGGCGTACTCACCTTGCGGCGGTTGTGAAGCATCTCCACGCGGGCCTTCACATCGTTGAATTCGGAGGTGTTCAGCACATATTCCGGCTTGGCCACCAGGATCTTCTGGATTTCGTCCTGGGCGGCCTTGATGCGGGTGTCTGTGGGAGGATGCGACGAGAAGACCTTGGACATGCTGCCGGGCTTCTTCTTCTCCAGGGTCTGGATCTTTTCGAAGAAATCCACGAACGCGGTCGGATCGTAACCCGCCTTGTACATATATTGCAGGCCGAGATAATCGGCTTCCTTCTCAAATCCCTGGCTGAATTGCAGGAAGCCCAGCGGAATGGCGATGCTCATACCCTGCCGGATGGCGTACCCGGTCCAGCCGCCCATCATCCAGAGGGGGATGGTCATGATTTGCATCAACTCACCGCGGCTAGCCTGCCTGGTGCCATGCCGCGCCGCCACGTGGGCGATTTCGTGCGCCATCACGCCGGCCATCTCCGCTTCGTTATCGGCGTTCAGGAGGATGCCGGTGTTGACGAAGAAGAACCCGCCCGGCAGCGCAAAAGCATTGATTTCTTCGGAGTCCACAACCTTGATGGTAAAAGGAACCTTGGCGTCGGAGTTGCGTACCAGGTTCTGGCCCACGCGATTCACGTACTCGGCGATGATGGGGTCGTCGACGATTTTGGCCTGGCGTTCGACTTCCTGGGCCAACTGCTTGCCGAGCGCGATTTCCTTCTCCAGCGAATAGAACTCAACGGCGCCCTTATCCACCTCACGGGAACCGATCGCATCCGGATCGTTCTTCGAGTTCCTCGCCTTCTTCTTGTCCGCGGCCGCCTGATCCGCCGCCTCTTTCTTGGCCTTGGCAGCGGCTTGCTGATCCAACTTCTTCTGCTCTTCGGGCGTGATGTTGGTAGCTACGGGCGGAGCGTCCTGGTCCGCGGACGAGCCATCCCTATCCGCCGCGGGAGCTGTCTTGTCCGCGTCCTGGGCGGGTGCGGGCGAGGTTTTGTCGGCCGCCGGAGCGTTTTTATCCGCGGCCGGCGCGTCCTGACCGAAGGCGGGCATTCCAGAAACCAACAGGCCGAGGGCGGCCAGCAAGACTACGGGCAGGATGCCAAGGTGTTTCATGGGACCGGGACTCCTAATAACACTAGTATACGCCTTACCCCAGGCCGAATCGGCTACTCTTTAAACGTATGCGGAGGCCTCCAGGTTTCGGTATCTTTCGGCGCCGTCGCGGGTTGGCAATGGCGGGAACGTATCGGAGTCGAACCGATCGGCGATCCTCTCGAACCGCCCAGTGGTTTTGAAGACCAAGCCCACCACCGGATGAGATGCGTTCCCGGATTCAGTGTAACAGGGGAGGAACCGCAATTCGGCTGGGGGGGTGAAGGGTAGTAGAATGTGGTTTCCCCAACCCCAGGAGTGCGAAATGGTACAAACCGAAACCCAACCCGCAAGCGCCGGCGCGCCGCGCTATCTGCCTCTGCTGATTCTGTTGTTCGCAGGCAGCGGCTGTTCGGCGCTGATCTATGAAATCGTCTGGTTCCAGTTGCTGCAACTGGCCATTGGTTCCACGGCAGTATCGCTCGGCGTGTTGCTGGCAACCTACATGGGCGGCCTGTGCCTGGGGAGTCTGGCTTTGCCGCGGTTGCGGCTGCGGCAACATCCGCTTCGGGTTTATGCGGCGCTCGAAGCGGGCATCGCCGTCCTGGGATTGGTGGTCATGGGCGCGATTCCCCTGATCGACCGGGTGTACGTGGCCGGAGCGGAGCACGGCCTGCCGGGCATGCTGCTGCGGGGGTTCTTCTGCGTGATTTGCTTGCTGCCGCCCACCACGCTGATGGGCGCGTCTTTGCCGGCCATCGTGCGGTGGACCGAGTCCACGCCGCGCGGCGCCTCTTGGTGGGGCATGTTGTACGGCGGGAACACGGCGGGAGCGGTATTCGGGTGTTTGCTGGCGGGCTTCTACATCCTGCGAATCTATAACATGGCGATGGGCACCTTCGCGGCGGTGGCCATCAACCTGGCTGTGGCTGGGGTCAGCCTTTGGCTGGCCGGCCGAACTCCGGCGCGGTCGGATGAGGCTGCTCCGTCCGGCGGCGGCGAGACCGTCACGGCCGAAGACGGAAGCCGTTGGACCATTTACGTGACGATTGCGCTTTCGGGCGCGGGCGCGCTGGGCGCCGAGGTGGTCTGGACGCGCCTGATGGGAATGTTGCTGGGCGCGACGGTCTACGTGTTCTCCGTGATCCTGGCGGTCTTCCTGATCGGGCTGGCTATCGGCAGTCTTTGCGGGTCATGGCTGCTGCGGGTCACCTCGCCGCGAGCGGCCCTCGGCTGGTGCCAGGTCCTGCTGGCGGCGGGAATTGGGTGGACGGCCTGGATTATCGCCGACTCGCTGCCGTTCTGGCCGATCAACCCCATGCTGACCATCAGCCCCTGGCACATCTTCCAGCTCGATATGGTGCGCTGCCTGTGGGCGATCCTGCCGCCCACGCTCCTGTGGGGCGCCAGCTTTCCGCTGGCGTGCGCCGCGGCGGCAAGGCCCGGTGAGGATCCCGGTCAAGTGGTGGGCGGCGTTTATGCGGCCAACACGGTGGGCGCCATTGTGGGAGCGCTGGCCACCAGCTTGGTGCTGATTCCGTGGATCGGCACCCAGCAGACCATGCGGGTGATTCTGATTATCTCCGCCGTCAGCGGCTTGTTCGCGCTGACGCCGTACTTCAACCAGCGCCGTTCGATGATTGGGGCTCCGCTGATGGCGGCCGCGATGCTGATGGCGGGCCTGCTGGCGTGGAGCGTGGACGCAGTCCCGGGCAAGCTCATTGCGTATGGCCGCAAGATGGCCGTTTCCACGGGGAACGTGGTGTACACGGCCGAGGGCAGGAACTCCTCTGTGGCCATTTCCCAATGGCCCGACGGCGCATGGGAGGTGGACGTGAACGGCCACGTGGAAGCTACCACAGAGCCGTACGATATGAAGCTGCAGCGGACTGTCGGGCACCTGCCGGCCATACTGCACCCCAATCCGCAGTCGGTGCTGGGAATCGGATTCGGCGCGGGAGTCTCGGCTGGCACGTTTACCACCTACCCGGGAATTCGGAAGATCACCGTGTGCGAGATCGAGCCGGTGATCCCCCCGACCTCCACGCGCTATTTCGCGGCGCAGGACTATGACGTTTTGCATAACCCGCGGACGCACATCATATACGACGATGCGCGCCACTACCTGATGACGACCACGGACACGTTCGACATTATCGCATCCGACCCGCTGGACGTCTTCGTCAAAGGCACGGCAGGCCTTTATTCGGAGGAGTACTTCGAAGCGGTGAAGCGGCACCTGAATCCGGGGGGATTCTTTTCGCTTTATGTGCCCCTATACGAGAGCGACGAACGCACGGTGAGGAGCGAAATCGCGACCTTCTTCGAGGCGTTCCCCTATGGGACGATCTGGGCCAACACGATCGACGGACGGGGCTACGACATGGTTTTCCTGGGCCAGAACGGTCCGCTCAAGATCGATCTGGGCGAGGTGCAGGCGCGTATGGACCGCCCGGATTATGCGCCCGTGGCGCAATCGCTTCGGGAAATCTCCGTGAATTCGGCATACGACCTGTTCTCCGGATACTCCGGCCAAAAGTCCGATCTGGGACCGTGGCTGGCTGGAGCGGATATTAACCACGACGGGGATCTGCGGCTGCAATACCTGGCCGGTTGGGGAATCAACTCAAGCCAGGAGGACGTCATTTACCAACAGATGATGAAGTACCGCCAGGCTCCGGTGAATCTGTTTGTGGGGTCGCCCGAGCGCACACTGCAACTGCTGTCTGGGATGAGCGCCGGATCTCAGCGCTGAAGGAAACGGCTGCCGAGAACCGGCTCCTGTCGGGTCTGATTTGGGCAAAACGCCCAAATCGATTTGTAACGTATTGATTCCAGGCTGGCGATTCCTCGATTTTGGGCAAACGCCCAAAATCGGCCGGCGCGAGGGCGTGCAAGCCGGCGTCGCCAACCGGCCCGAAAAAAAACGAAGCTTGAGGAAGGCATTCGGCATCCAAGCAGGCAAGCCGCGGCGAGCCGTGCTGCCGCCGCCCGGCTGAGGGGAGGGCCACTTGCCGGGGATGTCAAAACTTCTGACGCCTTTCTTGCTCCTGGCGGGAAGCGTCGCGGTCTTCGCGGGAACCGACGTTTTGCCGAATGCCAACGCGACTGTCGCCGGCAATTCGACGGTAGCCCAAGATAACTCGCCGAGCCGTTATCAGGAAGTGGTCGCGGCTAGCCAGTTCAGCCAGTTCACCAGCCCGATCACGATTATCGCCCTCGGCTTCCGTTCGGCCGTCAACACGGGACCCGTCAGTTTCCAGGCCGCTTCGGAGCAGATTACGCTGTCGACCACCCAGGCGAGCGCCAACACCAAGAGCGGCGCGCTTCTGAGCACCACCTTCGCCAACAACGTCGGACCCGATGCCACGCAGGTATTCAGCGGGACGCTTTTCGGTTCCGCGCCCGGCTGCAGCGGACCGGCGCCCTGCCCTTTCAACCTGGTGATCCAATTCACGACTCCGTTCACTTTCGACCCGACCAAAGGCAACCTGCTCATGGACATTGTTGCGTCGGGCGCAGTCGCGGGATCGACGGGAAGCTTTGACGCGGAGGGGTTCCCGAATACCACCAACAGTACGATCGTCTCCGTGGCCGGCACTCCCAGCCAGTCGACTGGGACCTTGAGCCCCGGTGGCTACGTAACCGAAATCCAGACCGCCGGCGCTACCTATTACTTTCCCCAACTGGCGTTCGGAACCGGCTGGCAGACCACTCTGACCTATGTGAATTATTCGCCAGTCAGCGTGAGCTGCACCACGACGTTCTATGGCGATCCGGGCACGCCACTGCTCGTCCCATTTGGCGGAGCCCCGGCTTCCAGCCGGACCGACGCCCTCGCGCCAGGAGCGGACCTGCATGTGCAGACCACCGCCGCTACGACGGCAGCCAACGTGGAGGGCTGGGCGATGGGAACGTGCAGCTACCCGGTCCAGGCGAGCCTGCTCTACCGCTATTACAACGCCCAGGGAGTGGCGCAAGGCGAGGCCGGGGTGAATGCATCGGTCGAACCCGCCACCGAGTTCGTCACCTTCGCGCAGGCGTCGAGTAGCGCTTCGACGGGGATCGCATACGGCAACCCTTCCGCCGCTACGGCCAACGTTACCGTTACTGCGCTTAGCTCGGCGGGACTGGCTCTGGGAAGCACTAGCTTCGAGTTGTCACCCAATGCGCACACGGCCAACAACATTGGCCCGCTGCTCGGTCTGGCCAGTTTCACCGGATCGGTTCAGATCGTGTCCACGGCGCCGATCATCAGCCTGTCGCTGAACGCCGAAGCCTTTCCCGTGTTCTCGGGCCTGCCGCCGGGAGACTTGTCGAGCGGGACGCCGCTTGCTCAATAAGGAGCGCCCCTACAGCCACGGATTCCGGGTTGGAACACCGGTTCCGGCCACATCCGAGCCGTTTCTTGTGACGAGCGTAAGGTTGTGGTGCAAGGCTGTCGCCGCGAGGAGCGGCCAGCCACCGGTGGTTCCTACGCTTTTACGCCGCACATTTCGGCGAACCGCAGTTCGGTGGCCTTCACGCGGCCGGCGACCACCCGGAGGGTGCGGCGGAGCATTTCGACGCCAAGTTGGGGGTCGGTCTGAAAGGCCGCGGTGAGATCCGCTCCGTCCAGGCGTAACGCAGTGCAATGTTCGCGCGAGCGGACCTGGAATACGGTGTCCTGTTGATCGAGAAACGCGGACCAGCCGAATACCTGCTCCGGTCCAACCGCCTGCACGCAGACGGCATAACGCGGAGTCCGCAATTCGATCGCGACGCTGCCCTCCACCATTAGGTAAAACGAAGTCGAGCGTTCGCCCGATTCCAGCACAACCTGGTTTTCCTCGAAGGTAACGAGAGCGGCAAGCGCGGCAAGAGTCTCCACCTGGGGATCCGAGAGCCCGAGCGTGAACGGGTGGGCGCGTAGTACCGAAACGAGCGTCTTATCGCCCACGTTAGGGGTTAGGGACGCACCTTCATGGCCGGAAGCTGTTGAAAACCGAGGCACCGCTACCGGACAAGGCAATTCAGGCGCCAACGGTGAGGCGTTCCTGCCGGTACCATTCGAGCGTCTGGCGCATCCCCTGCTCGAAGGAAAACCGCGGCGCGTGTCCAAGGTCGCGCGTGGCGGCGACGGTATCGGCTTGCGAGTCATGGACATCGCCGGCGCGCGGCGGAGCATAGCGGGCTGGGATTTTCACGCCCTCGATTTCCTGTAGCAGGGCCCAGGCCTGGTTCAGGGTGATGCGGCCGCCGTTGCCCCCGTTATAGACTTTTCCCGACGCGTGCGGAGCGCGGGCGGCCTTGAGATTCAGCTCCGCCACGTCCTCGACGAAGGTGAAATCGCGCGATTGCTCGCCATCGCCGAACATGGTGGGGGCTTGCCGCTCGATAATCGCCTTCATGAAGAGAGACAGCACTCCGGAATAGGGGCTGGAGGGGTCCTGCCGGGGGCCATAGACGTTGAAATATCGCAGGGCCACGGTCTCCAGGCCGTACACCCCGGAAAAAACGCCGCAATAGTACTCGCCCACCAGTTTTTGCAGGGCATAGGGGGATTTCGGGTGCGGCGTCATGTCCTCCACCTTAGGCAGAACTTCGGTATCTCCATAGGCCGACGAGGAGGCCGCATAAACGACGCGGCCCGCGCGGCCCTCGTGAGCGGCGCGCAGCACGTTAAACGTTCCATCGATATTCACGTCGTGGGAGGGAACGGGATCGTCGATGGAGCGCGGAACCGATGGGATGGCGGCTTCATGGAACACCACCGCGGCGCCGCGGATGAGGGGAGCGATTTCGGCGAAGTTGCGGATATCGGCCCGCTGAAAATCGATGCGGGCGCGCACCTCCTCCAGATTGGATTCGTGCCCGGTCAAGAGGTTGTCGAGCACCACGATGGGGCCGGCCCCTTCGCGCAGCAGGCTGCGCACGATGGCGGAGCCGATGAAGCCGGCGCCGCCCGTGACAACGTAATGTCCCTGATAAGCCATGAATTTCCAGTTTACGATGGCTGGATGCGGTAGACGCGCGTGGCGCTCCAGTTTTTTTCCGCTAAACTTAAGGTTCTCACCACATGCTGGGACTCTACACGCGTTGGATGGACCGATGGGAGCGAAATCTGGCCACGCGCGACACCAACCGCGTGGTGCGCCCCTTCGATTGGGGGAGCGAGTGGCTGCACGCCGTGGGGTTCCCCGCATTCCCGCTCGATGCGAATGGCGACGCCGCCAGCCGGTTGACGGGTTTCGTGACGGAAGCCCTGGAGGACTCGGACCGATTTTTTTCCTACCGTCCGGTGCGCGACTACCGCCTGCGAGACGGCCGGCTGACTTTCAGCAGCCCGGTGCCCTCGGGAGATCCCGAAAACGATACCGTCCATGCGCGCTGGTTCCCGGCGCCGGAGGACGGCGGACGGGCGCTGGTGGTGTTGCCGCAATGGAACTCGGACGCGGAGGGCCATGTTGGGCTCGCGAAGCTGCTGAGCCGCTTCGGCGTCAGCGCCCTGCGCATGACCATGGCGTACCACGCGGAACGCATGCCGGCCGGACTGGAGCGCGCGGATTATCATTGCTCCGCCAATGTCGGCCGCACCATCCACGCCTGCCGGCAATCCGTGATCGATGCGCGGGTCTGCCTGGACTGGCTGGAGCAGCGGGGGTACACGCGGATCGGCATCCTGGGCACCAGCCTGGGATCCTGCATCGCTTTCATTGCGGCGGCCCACGATGCGCGGGTGCGCGCGGGCATCTTCAATCACGTGTCGATGTACTTCTCGGATGTAGTTTGGACGGGGCTTTCCACTCAGAATGTGAGAAAGGGGTTTAGCGGCCACGTGACCCAGGACGAGTTGCGGCGGTATTGGTCGGTAATCAGTCCGGCTTCTTATCTTAGCCGCCTGCAGGGCCGCGATATGCGCAGCCTGTTGATTTGGGCGCGCTACGACACGACATTCCGGCCGGTGTACTCGAAGCAGGTTCTGGAGAGTTTTCGGACGCTGAAACTGCCGCACAAGGTGTTCACGCTGCCCTGCGGGCATTACACGACGGGCCAATACCCGTTCAACCTGATCGACGGTCTGGCCATGTGCAGGTTCGCGGCGAAGAATCTGTAGCGCCGCCGGTCTCTGCCGGCGGTGTTCGTCCGCCGGAATCCAAACCACCGCTGGCGGAGACCGGCGGCGGTACTACGGAGAATGGGAAACGCGGATTTGACAACTTTTTGCTTGCGTGCGAGCATAGGAGAGAACTGAAGAAGGAGGTGGTCCAGCAACATGGATAGTCATATACGACCGCGAGAGGTGGCCGACTGTTAAAGTCGACCTTCTAACGTAGCGATCCCGTTCAGTCGCGGGATCAGGTTCCTGTGGACCGGCTGCCTCTCTAGCGTCAGCTAAGCCTCAGGTTTACTTCGAAGGCTACCACCCCCGTGGGTCCCTGGGGCCCACGGGGGTTTCTGTGTCTGATATACTGAGTTTTCTTGAAAGGAATCCCCGTGAAGGTCGGTATTCACCCCGCTTACAACGAGATCAACGTCACTTGCGCCTGTGGCCACACGTTTAAGACGCGCTCCACGCACAAGGGCGATATCCGTGTGGAAATTTGCTCCTCGTGCCACCCGTTTTTTACAGGAAAGCAGAAGCTGATCGATACGGCTGGCCGCGTAGAGCGGTTTGAGAGGAAGTACAAGGCTACGCGCGGCGCGAAGGCAACTCAGCCGACGGCCTAGGCAGGCTTTACTTGGTTTCCGGCGGCGGCGGACCCGGCGGTGGGCCGCCCGAACCGCCCGGCGGACCCTGCATCTTGCGGCGCTCCCGCTCCTTCTCTCGCTCTTCTCGATACTGCTTGTAGAGCTCGAGTTGATCGGGGCGCAGCATGGCGGTGATCTTCACCACCAGGTCGTTCTGGAGTTCCAGGTTCTGCTTGTCCCGCTTCTCGCGGAGATCGCGGACCCGCTCGTCCATCTGGTCGAAGATGGCGTTCAGTTGTTTGGCCTGTCCGTCATCCAGCTTGAGCTTGGTCCGCATTTCGGCCAGAACATGCTTGCGCCAGTCGGCGGGACTAAGCTTGCGATTCGATTCGGGGTTCACGGACGCCGCGCGCACGGTATACGCCCGGTAGGCCAGGACTCCAACCAGCCCACCACTGACGAAGACCAGTGCTAAGGAAAGTACCGCGGAGATCTTGGTTTTCAACATCGTCAGGTCACCGGCCTGGATCGGAAAGATCCGAGAGCACCGGGCCAACGATATCCGAGGTATTCAGGTTGCTGTTGGCAGTCGCCTCAATGTAGGTCTGGGAGTAATAGGCCTGGTTGGACTGAGGAAGCGCCAGATAGATCCCGAGCGCAACCGAAAGCGCCAAAGCCGCCGTAATAAAAGCGCCGGCCATGCGTCGAAATGAAAAGGCAAACCGTTGACGAGATTCGATCCTGGCCCACAAAGTGGGCATGAAATTCACGCTTGGTTCCGGCGTGGGGCAATCGCGAAACGCCCGGAACAAGGCATCGAGTCTCTCTTCGTCGCTGCCACGCATTGCGTCCATAAGTCCTCTGCTAGCCTCCGTTATCCGGCGACTTGCCTTTGCTCGCAGCTCCAAAGGCCTTCAAAACCCGTTGACGGGCCCTGAATAACCTGACCTTAAGAGCATTTTCGTTTACCTTATAAATCTTTTCAAGCTCTTTCAACGAAAGACCGTCAACTTCTTTCAGCATCAGCAGGATTCGATCAGCCTCGGAAACCGCGCCGAGGATCGAATCCACAGACTCCCGAATCTTCTTGTGATACTGTACATCCCGTTCGATCTTGCCGCCCGCCACGGCGTCCGCCATGATGACCTGCTGTTCGGACAGGTCGGACATCCGGAACTCCATCCGGCGGCGCTGCTTTCGCAGGTAGTCGTACGCCGCGTTCACCGTCAAGCGATACAGCCAAGGCTCAAAAACCTCCGGCGTCCGGAGTTGCTCGAGCGAAAAATACAACCGCAAAAATACTTCCTGAGCGACATCCTCGACATCCTCAGGACGGGCAATCGACCGGGCGATGGTCCCTAAAACACGCTTCCGATAGGCCAGGACAACTTCGTTAAAAGCCGCGCTATCACCGGTTTGCGCGCGCTTAATTACCTCGAAGTCTACCAGCATGCCGATCCAATTGCGCCGGCGCCCGCAGACTTCTCTATCGCTTGGAAAGGCGTAGCGGCTAACAAGCAGGTTACCAGGGGGTTTACAAACTCGTGTGGGAAATCGTACGGATGGAGGCAGGGGGAGAAACCCCGAGCGATAGCTCCAAAGAGCCACGGTGGACGCGGTAACTGAGGCCTTCGAGCGATCATCCTTCCACCCCTATTGTCGCAGGTCAGTGGATCATGCCTAGCAGGGCGTTGATCAAGACAGCCGCCATGCCCACCGGAATCGCGATTTTCCAGCCGATGTTCATCAATTGGTCGTACCGGAAACGAGGGAAAGTGCCACGAAACCAGATAAGAAGATAAATAAGGCCGGAAACCTTGAAAAGAAACCAAAACAGGCCGCCCACCGCCTGGCTTACGGCCGGTACGGAGAAGGCCGCGCCGCAGAGGATCAGGCCCGCCGCCACCAGGACAAGCCAGATCCGTTGCGCCGGATTCTTCAGTTTCTTGACGAGCGTGAAGGTCAGGACCCCCGTACCGGCGAACACGATGCCCGGGAACGCCGCGTTGAAAGGCCAGGCCAGCCAGCTCACGTTCGGGAAGGGCCGCAGCCAGCCGCCCAAAAAGAGGGTCACCGCCACGGCGGATACGACAACCATGTTGGTGTATTCGGCCAGGAAGAAGAGCGCCCAACGAAAGCCGCTATATTCCGTGTGGAAACCGGCCACCAGCTCCGATTCGGCTTCCGGCAGATCGAAAGGAGCGCGATTGGTTTCCGCGGTGGCCGCAATGATGTAAACCGCGAACGGTACGAGCATGAAGCCGTAGTTGGCGAACGCGCCCCAGACGCCGTGTTCCAACTGCGCCTTGACGATGCCCTGCATGCTGAGAGTGCCCGCCACCATCACGCCCGAGAGCAGCGCAAAAGCCAGGGCCACTTCGTAACTCACCAACTGGGCCGCGCTGCGCAGCGCGCCAAGCAGCGAGTAATGGCTGTTGGACGCCCAGCCGCCCAGAATGATGCCCAGGATCCCCACGGCCGACATCGACGAGATGACCAGCAGCCCCACGTTGACGTCCGCCACGGCGATGTTCTTGGCGAACGGCACCACCGCAAACGCCGTCAGCGATGCGAACGTGGAAACGCACGGGGCGAACCAGAATAAGAGCTTATCCGAATCCGCCGGGATGATATCTTCCTTAAGCAGCAGCTTGAGCGCGTCGGCAATGGGTTGGAGGAGACCGTTCGGACCTGCCCGCATGGGGCCCAGGCGCACCTGGAAATCCGCCAGCACCTTGCGCTCCACCAGCGTGAGGTAGCCGGCCACCAGGGGAAAAACCCCGATGATCACCAGGGTGATCAGGACGGGCGCAAACAATGGGTTGGAAACAATGGCGTGCATAGTGTCCTTACCGCACCAGCGAGGTTTGCGCCAGCCTCAGGAACGGCTCCGGGTAGATCCCGATAAAGAGCGTCATCACGCCGCTCACGACCAGCGCCAGCCGGAGTCCGAAGCCCGATGCCGCCGGGGAGGCCTCGATCTCCTCGCGGGTAAACATGCTTCTCACAATCTTGAAGTAGTAATAGATGGCCACCGGCACGTACAACGTGGCCACCACCGCCAGCGCGTAGTGCCCGGTCTGGATCAAGGCCAGGAAAATATAATACTTCCCCAGGAAACCGGCGGTGGGCGGGATGCCTGAGAGCGAGAGCAGGAAGATGAGCATGAGGACCCCGTAGCCGGGGCTCTTGTGCATGAGGCCCGCGAAATCGTCCAGATCTTCGCCGATAATGTTCTTGCGACGGAGCGCCACCACCACCAGAAAGGCGCCTAAGGTCATGAACGTGTAAACCATGATGTAGACCGCAATGCCATTGATGCCGGTCTGGTTGCCGGCCACCAGGCCCAGCAGCATGTAACCCGCGTGGGAAATGGAACTGTAAGCCAGCAGCCGCTTGATATTGGTCTGGTTGATCGCGGCCAGGTTGCCGATGGTCAAGGTGGCCACCGCTACCACGGCGAGCAACGGCTCCCAAACCTGGCGGATGGAACCCAGCGGTCCCAGGAAGATGCGCAGCAGAAACGCGATGGAGGCCGCCTTGGAAGCCACCGACAAGTAGGCGGTGACGGTGGTGGGCGCGCCCTCATAAGCGTCCGGCGCCCACATGTGGAAGGGGACCACCGCAATCTTGAACAGCAGGCCCACCGACGTGGTGGCGAGCGCCAGAAACACCACCGGGTCCCATGCAGGCCGGGCCTCGATCGCCATGGCGATGTCCGCCAGCTTGGTGGACCCCGCCAGACCGTACATCACCGAAAAGCCGTACGCCAGGAAGCCCGAGGAGAATGCGCCTAGCAGCAGGTACTTCATGGCGGCCTCATTCGACCGCTTATCGCCGCGCAGGAACCCGACCATCACGTAGAAGCACAGCGCCATCAACTCCAGGCCGATGAAGAGCGTGACCAGATCCGTGCCGGTTGCCAGGAAGTACATGCCGCACTGAGCCAGCAAGATCAGTCCGTAATACTCGCCGTGATGCTCTCCGGCGGTTTCCAGGTACTGATACGAAGCTACCGCGACCAGCAGGGCCGCCGCCAGGAAGATCCAGTTGAAGAAGATGCTGAAGCCGTCCACGGTAACGGAGCCGTTAAAGCCCGCCAGTTGCGTCAAGCCGTTGGCGCTCAGCCAGGCCTGCTGCCGGTAGAGGCCGAATGCCGTGAATCCTTCCGCCAGCGCCACGAAGATCAACAGAAACTTGCGCTGGCGCGGGTCGGGGAAAATCAGAAAATCGAAAAGCAGAATGGCGCAGCCGAACAGGGCCAGCATCACCGCGGGGATGATGGTGAAGTGGTCCATGGATGTGTAGTACTGGCTGAACGGGTTCACTGGGCGCCTCCCGCTTTGGCCACAAGAATACTGCCGGGAGGCGCGGGCTGCGGTACTGCCGCGTAGTATTCCGGCCTGACCCGCTGGACAATCTCAGCTACGGGCCGGCGCAGCACATCGAAGTACGGCTTGGGGTAGACGCCAATCCAAACCGACCAGGCGATCAGCGGTACAAAGATCGCGATTTCGCGCAAGCTCATATCCGGGAGCCCCAGGTTCTTGGCGTTGGTCACCTGGCCGAGCATGGTTCGCTGGTAAAGCCAGAGCAAATAGGCCGCCCCCAAAATCACGCCCGTCACGGCGAACGCGGCCCACGCCCGGTTGGCTTCGAACGCGCCTTGCAGGATGGTGAACTCGCCGATAAACCCGTTCAGCAGCGGCAGCCCGGCGGAGCTCAGCATGGCAATGGCAAAGACCGTGGCGAACTTGGGCATGACGTGAGCGAGGCCGCCGTATTCGGAGATCTCACGCGTGTGGCGGCGTTCGTAAACCACTCCGACGATCAGGAAGAGCATGCCCGTCGAGATGCCGTGGTTGAGCTGCTGGAGCACGCTGCCCGCGATCCCGTTGGGGTTCATGGCGAAGATCCCCAGCGTGCAGAAGCCCAGGTGGCTCACCGACGAGTACGCCACCAGCTTCTTCCAGTCCTTCTGCATCAGGCTCACCAGCGCGCCGTAGACGATGCCGATGATGGAGAGAACAGCCAGGATCATGACGATGGTCTTATCCACGGAGGCCTTGGGCAGCAGTGGCAGCGAGAAGCGCAGGAAGCCGTAGGTCCCCATCTTCAAGAGGACGGCCGCCAGAATCACCGACCCCGCCGTGGGCGCCTCCACGTGCGCATCGGGCAGCCAGGTGTGGAAGGGGAACATGGGCACCTTGATGGCGAACCCCAGGAAGAACGCCCAGAACACCCATTGCTGCATCGCGAGCGGCATGGAGACCTTCATCAGGTCCGCAATCTCAAAGGTGTAAAAGCCGAACTGCTGAAAATGTTGGAAGTAGAGCGTCAGAATGCCCAGCAGCATCAGCACGGAGCCGGCCAGCGTGTAGAGAAAGAACTTGATGGCGGCGTACAGCTTCCGCGGCCCGCCCCACACCCCGATGATGAAGTACATGGGGACCAGCACCAGTTCCCAGAAGATGTAGAACAGGAAGAAATCGAGGGAGATGAAGACCCCAATCATGCCTGTCTGCAGGATCAGGAACATGGCGTAATATTCCTTTACGCGGTCCTGAACCGAGTTCCAGGAAGAGAGGATGGCCAGGAAGCCCATCAGAGTGGTCAGCATCACCAGCAAGAGGCTGATGCCATCCATCCCCAGGTGATAGTGCGCGCCGAGCGAAGGAATCCAATCGGCCCGCTCTTCGAACTGGAAGCCGGGGGTGTCCAGGCTGAAGCGATGGACCAGGGGGAGCGAAACCAGGAATCCCGCCAGCCCAACCAGGTTGGCCCAAACGCGAATCAGCCCCTTGCTCTTCCCCGGAAGCAGGAGCAAGACCGCGAGGCCGGCCAGCGGGGTCAGGAGAACGATGCTGAGTAAATGCTGGTCCATAGGGTCACCGCGCGATGTAATATCCGAAGGCCGCCAACACCCCCAACACCACGAAAAAGGCGTAGGACTGCACGCGTCCGGTTTGCAGCAGGCACGCCGGGTAGGAAAGCAGCTTCACGAAGAAAGCCGTGAAGCGTACCGTGCCGTCCACGATCCAGGTATCCCACCAGATGGAGACCTTGGAGCTGAAGCGGGTCAGCCATCCGGCGCCGTTCACGCCGCCATCCACCACATTGCGGTCGAAAGCCCCCAGCGCCAGCCCGCCGCCTTTGCAGAGGCCGTTGACGAAGAGGAAGTCGTAGATCTCGTCCACGTACCACTTGTTGTAAAGCAGGGCGTGCAGCGGCTTAACGGCCTTTTCGATGGAGTCCGGGATCTCCGGCTTGTGATGATAGAAATACCTCGCGATGGTAATCCCTATAATCGCGATGGCCACGGAAAGCCCCATCAAAACCCACTCGAGTGATGCGTCGTGCGGGCCCTCTTTGGCCGCTTCCGTGGCGGCGGCGCGGAACGAGGGCGCCAGCCATGTCTCGAACGCGTGGAACCTCCAGGTGAGCCCCCACAATTTGGGCGTCCCCAGCCACCCGGCCAGCACGCTCCCGGCGGCCAGAAGGATCAGCGGCACGGTCATGGATGCTGGCGACTCATGCACGTGCGTCCCCGCCGCCACGCGCGACTTGCCGTAGAACGTCAGGTTCATCAGCCGCCACATGTAGAACGCCGTCAGCCCCGCCGTCGCCAGGCCCACGAACCACAGCATTTTCGACCCTCCCGGCGAACTGTAAGCCTGCCACAGAATTTCATCCTTGGAGAAGAACCCCGCCAGGCCCGGGATGCCGGCGATGGCCACCGATCCTATGAACATGGTCCAGTGCGTAATGGGAATCTTGTCCTTCAGCCCGCCCATCTTCCGCATGTCCTGTTCCCCGCCCACGGCGTGGATCACAGAGCCGGAACCGAGGAAGAGCAGGGCCTTGAAGAACGCATGCGTGAACAGGTGGAAGATGGCCACCCAATACGCCCCCACGCCCAGCGCCAGGAACATGTAGCCGAGCTGGCTTACGGTGGAATAGGCCAGCACGCGTTTAATATCGTTCTGCACCAGCGCGATGGTCGCCGCCAGAATCGCCGTGAAGGCGCCCACCACCGCCACCACGGTCGACGCGGATGGCGTCAACTGGAACAGCGCCGCCGACCGCGCCACCATATACACGCCCGCCGTCACCATGGTGGCCGCGTGAATCAGCGCCGATACCGGCGTCGGCCCTTCCATGGCATCCGGCAGCCAGATGTAGAGCGGAACCTGAGCCGATTTCCCGGTGGCCCCGAAGAACAGCAGCACCGCCATGGCGCTCAAAACGCCGAAGCCCGCCGTCTCCGCGTGGAACTGGCCGCTGCTAAGGATGGACTTGACGTCGATGAACCGCACCGTCCCGAGCACCGACATCATGAGCAGCATCCCCAGGATGAAGCCTGCGTCACCCACACGGTTCACGATGAACGCCTTCTTGCCCGCGTCGCCCGCCGATTTCTTATGGAAGTAGAAGCCGATCAACAGGTAGCTGCACAGGCCGACGCCCTCCCAACCGACGAACAGCAGCATGTAGTTGTTCGCCAGCACCAGCATCAGCATGAAAAAGACGAAGAGGTTAAGGTATCCGAAAAATCGGTAGTACCCGTTGTCGTGGGCCATGTACCCGGTGGAGTACACGTGGATCAGGAAGCCGATCCCGGTTACCACCAGAATCATCACTGAGCTGAGGGGGTCGAGGAGGAACCCCCAATCGGCCTGAAAGGTGGCCAGATGCCCGTTGGCCATGTGGAACGGCATCCCGGCGATCCAGGTGAACTGGATCACCTGATGGATGCGAACCGGAAGCTGCCGGAGCTGCCACACCGCGCCCACCGAAAACAGAAATGAGAGCAGCACCATGCCGGGGCAAATCACATCGATAAGCCATTTGAGCGGCGAAGCCGGGTGATGGTGAGCGCCTGCCCCATGCCCATGCGGCTCGGCGAGGCCCGGCGCCAGCGCCACATCCGAGGCCGGCTGGGGATCCAGTTTCTTGCCGAACAGGAACATCAGCGCCGCCCCGAAGAGCGGAAACAGCGGAATCAGCCAAATCTGGTCGAGGAAGTTCACAGTATTCCTACCACTTCAGCAAGTCGATCTCGTCCGCACGCACCGTTTCCTTATTGCGGAACAGCGCGATCAGGATGCCCAACCCGACGGCCGCCTCGGCCACCGCGTCGGTGATCACAAAGACGGCGAAAACCTGTCCGTTAATATTGTTCAGAGCATGGGAAAACGCGACCAGGTTGATGTTCACGGCGTTCAAAATCAGCTCGATGGACATCAGCACGACCACGATATTGCGGCGCGTCAGCACGCCCACGGTTCCAATCAGCAGCAGCGCCGCGCTCAGAACCAGGTAATGAATCGTCGTGACCGGATGCATCGTCAAATCCTTCTCTTGGCCATTACCACCGCGCCCACCACCGCTACCAGCAGCAGAAGCGAAGCGATCTCAAAAGGCAGCAGGTATTCGGAAAACAGGGAGTCGGCCAGCATTTCGGTGTTGCCGAGCGCGGCGGCGACAGGCACGGCGACGCCAGCCTCCGCGATGTGGAACGCATCCCGGCCGCGATAGAGGAAGTAGGCGATCTCCGCGCCCACCACCGCCACCGCCGCGAGCGCCACCACCCACCGCCTGCTGAACTGGCGCTCCTTGGCTTCCCGGTCCAGGTTCACCAGCATGATCACGAACAAAAACAGCAGCATGATGCCGCCCACGTACAAGATGATCTGCACCGCGAACAGGAACTCCGCCTGCAGCAGCAGGTACAGTCCGGCCACGCCCAGCAGCGAAACAATCAGCGAGATGGCGCTGTGGACGGCGTTGCGGCAGGTGATGGTGAAAATGCCGCCACCCAGTACCAGGGCAGCGAATGCGTAGAACAGAACGGTATCCATCAGCATTTGTACCGGGTGGGCCTGGGCCCCTCTTCGAGCATCTGGCGGTCCCAGATCTGCCCTTCGCGGGTGTAGGTGGCCAGCTCGAAATCCTGGGTCAGCTCCAGGGCGTCCACCGGGCAGGCGTCTTCGCACAGCCCGCAGAACATGCAGCGCGACAAGTCGTAGGTGAAGGTGGTCAGGTCTTTGCGTTTGGTCTGTTCGTTGCGCTCACTGGTCACCACGATCAACTCTTCCGGGCAGGCCAGGGCGCACAGGTTGCAGGAAATGCACAGGGTCTCGCCGTTATCGGGGTTGATGTTCAGGCGCGGCGCCCCGCGATACCGCTCCGCCACCCTGGGCCGCTCCGCAGGGTACTGCTCCGTGCAGATATACTTCGGATTCTGGTTCCGGAACGTAACCTTCAGCCCCGCAATCAGGTCCCAGAGAAAGATTTTTTTAAGCAGCTTGACCATAACAAACCCCGAAAGGGCCAGGCGCCGCCCGACCCTTTCCGACCCCTACCGATCCACTTCTCCCAACACAATATCCAGCGTTCCAATCACGGCCACCACGTCGGCGATCAGGCCGCCGCGCACCATACGGTCCAAAGCTTGCAGATTCACGAACGATGGCGGGCGCACGCGTACCCGGTATGGCTGCGTGGAACCGTCGCTCACGATGTAATATCCCAACTCGCCCTTGGGCGCTTCGATGGAAACGTAAGCCTCGCCCACCGGGGGCTTGATCACCTTGCCCACTTTGCCCATAATGGGTCCCTCGGGGATGTTCTCGACGGCCTGTTCGATGATGCGCGCCGCCTGACGCATTTCCTGCATGCGAACCACATATCGGTCGTAGGTGTCGCCGGTTTCCCGTGTGGGAATTTCAAAATCGTACTTCTCGTAGCCTGAATACGGCTGCGCCTTGCGCAAATCCCACTTCACGCCCGCGGCGCGCAGCAGCGGGCCGGTCACGCCATATTCCTTGCACTCGTCCGCCGAGAGAACGCCAACGCCCTTCAATCGCCCGATCCAGATCCGGTTATTGGTGAGCAACTCCTCGTACTCGTCCACCTTGGGTCCGAACATCTTGCAGAACGCCTTGACTTCCCGCTCGAAGCCCTCGTAGGTCTCATATTGCAGCCCGCCGATGCGGAAAGCGTGCGTGGTGAGCCGCGCGCCGCAGTAGTTTTCGAATATCTTGAGCGCTTCCTCCCGTTCGCGGAAGCAGTAGAACAACGGCGTGACCGCGCCGATGTCGAGCGCGTGCGTACCGAGCCAGATCAGGTGGCTGGCAATGCGGTTCAGTTCCGTGAGGATCACGCGGACAGCCTGCGCGCGCGGCGGCGCTTCCACGTTCAGCAACTTCTCCACCGCCAGGCAGTAGCCCAGCCCGTTGGAGACGGCGGCCACATAATCCATGCGGTCCACGTACGGGTTGAACTGCGCGTACGTGCGGTTTTCCCCGATCTTCTCCACGCCGCGGTGCAAATAGCCAATCACGCAGTCGGTCCCCAGAACCTTCTCGCCGTCCAGTTTGAGGATGACGCGCAGAACCCCGTGCGTGGACGGGTGCTGCGGTCCCATGTTGAGCACCAGTTCGGTGGAATCTAAAAAGGTGGCGTCAGGCATACTGGGGTCACTGTCCGCTTTCGATGCCCAGGTTCTCCCGAACCCAGCGCTGGTCCTGCTGAATAATAGAATAATCCTTTCTCAGCGGGTAGCCTTCCCACTCCTCGGGCATGAGGATGCGGCGCATGTCCGGGTGCCCGGCGAACTCGATGCCGAACATATCGAACACCTCGCGTTCCAACCAGTTGGCCGTCAGGTGCACGTCAATGGCGGTCTGTGGATGGAAGCTCTCGGGGAGGGCGGTCTTGATTCGCACCCGTTCGTTGCGCGCGAAACTGTAAACCACGTAGACCAGATCGAAACGCTCGGGGCGCTTGGGCCAATCGACGGCGGTAATGTCCACCAGGTAGTCGAAATCCGCTTCGAGCTTCAGATACTCCAGCACGGGGATGGCGCCATCGGGCGTGGCGACGATGAAATTTTGCCCCAGGTAGGTGGACGTCGCCAGGACGCGGCCGGGAAACCGGTCTGTCAAATCGCGCGCCAGATCGCTGTCCCACGGCGTGGCCATCATGACCGCCGGCGGTTTGGACGCGGGCGCGGCGGGCTTAGGAGGAGCCGGCTTGGCGGCGGGCGCGGCGGGCTTCGCCGGCGGTGTCGGGGCCCCTCCCTGAGCGGGAGGAGGCCCCTCGGAGCCCTCGGGTTTTTGCTCGTCGGGCATGCATTATCCTCGCGGGAATCCCACATTTAGCATCTGCGCCGGTGGGGTGTCAAACGGATGAGCAAATGGCCGGGCGCGCCAGCCGCGACCGCTTCCTCGCCGCGCTCGACAAGGTTCCGGCATCCGAGCCTGCCCCGAAGACCGGCTTTAGGCAATTTGGGCAAAATGCCCAAAACCGAATCTGTAACGCGCTGATTCTATAGGAGCGTCGCATCCGATTTGGGCAAAAATGCCCAAAATCAGCGGACTGGGCCCTGAAGTTCGCGGATGAAAGTGGGGCGGACCGCTGGTCCGCGGCTGGCCCCCTGGCCGGCCTCTTCGGCTTGGCAGCAGCTTGATTCTTTGAGCGAAGAGCGGGTTCAGGGGGACCCGCGCGGACCGGGGGGTCCGCCCCACCGGCTAGGGCTAGGCGAACGCGACCTTGTACGTTCGCCCCGCCTTGACCGCCAGTTGCACTGCCCCATCCGCTGTGGCCGGCGCCGGCGCGCGCGAACCTCCCGAGGTCACGGCGGCGATCCGCGAGCCTTTCGGCGGACGCAGCTTGTGGCTGCCATCGATGGCCGCGGTGAGGGTGGCGGCCACGGGTTTGCCGCCCTTCCAGGCAATCTCCACTTCGACGCCGCCGCGCGCGCGCAGGCCTTTGTACCGGCCGCCGGCCCACGCCTTCGGCAGGGCGGGCAGAAGCGCGATCTCGCCGCCGTGGCTCTGCAGCAGCATTTCGGCGACTCCGGCGCATCCCGCGAAGTTGCCATCGATTTGAAACGGCGGGTGGGTGTCGAACAGGTCGGGGAGGGTCGATCCCCGCAGCAGAGCCATGATGTGTTCGTGGGCCTGTTCGCCATCTTCCAAGCGCGCGCAGAAATTGATAATCCAGGCGCGGCTCCAGCCGGTCTGGCCGCCGCCGTTGGCCAGACGCCGCTCCAGCGTCTTCTTAGACGCCGCCGCCAGTTCCGGCGTACCGTGCAGCGTCACCTGTTCGCCCGGGTGCAGCGCGAAAAGCGCGGACATATGGCGGTGCCCCGGTTCGACCTCCACGAAATCCTGCGACCATTCCTGGATCTGGCCGTACTTGCCGATCGCCAGGGGCGTGAGCCGCGCGCGCGCGGCGGCGGCTTTCTCGCGGAACTCCGGTTCGATGCCCAGGGTCTCAGCCGTGCGGATGATGTTCGTCAACAGATCGTAGACAATCTCCTGACTCATGGCCGGCGCGATATCGATATCGCAATGCGTGCCGTCGGGCGCGATGAAACTGTTCTCCGGCGACTGCGACGGGCCGGCCACCAGTTTGCCGGTCTTGGGGTCCTCGACCATGTAATCCAGGTAGAACTCGGCGGCCTCTTTCATCACCGGCCAGGCGCGCTCGCGGAGGAATTGGCGGTCGCCCGAAAAGGCGTAGCGTTCCCAGAAATGGCGCGCCAGCCAGCCCGAAGCGCCCTGCCACATGGCGTAGGCCGAGAGCATTTCGATGGCGGTGTGGCCCCATACGTCAGTGGTATAGTGCGCCACCCAGCCGCCGCAGCCGTAGGCGGTGCGCGCCGTGCGCCGGCCCGGCTCGCGGAGCATATCGACGAAATCGAATAACGGCTGCTGGCACTCGGAGAGATTCGAAACCTCGGCCGGCCAGTAATTCATCTGGATGTTGATGTTGACGTGATAATCCGCCTGCCAGGGCGGCGTCAGACCCTCCGCCCAAAGGCCTTGCAGGTTGGCCGGCAGCGTGCCGGGGCGTGAGCTGCTCATCAGCAGGTAGCGCCCGTATTGGAAGTAGATGCCGAGCAACTGCGGATCTTCGCCGCCTTGCTGCACGGCTGCCAGACGCTCGCCGGTGGGGACCGCCGACCGGTCCGTCCCGCCGAGGTCGAGTTCGACGCGCCGGAAGAGGCGGCGGTGATCGGCAATGTGCGCTTCGCGGACGCGGGCGTAAGGCTTCGCCGCCACCGCGGCCAGGCGCCGTTTGCAACCCTCGGTTGGATCGTCGCCCTTGTAATCGGGGTAGTGCAGCTTGTAGTTCGTGCCGGCAGTGAGGAGCAGCGTGACCGCGCTGGCGCCTTCCACGCTCAGGCCTTCCGGCGTGGCGCTCACTTGTCCGCCCTCGGCGCGGGCTTCGAGGCGGCATTCGAAGACTACGCCTTCGTTGGCCGCCTGCCCGCGCAGCACGATGCTTTGGCCCGAACTCTCCGCCTTCGCGGCCGCTTCCCGCTTGAGGCTGACGGTGAACCCCACCTGGCCCGGCTTATCCGCCGCGATCCGCACCACCATCGCCTGGTCTGGAACTGAGGCGAAGATCTCGCGCGTGTAGCGCACGCCGTTCACGCGGTATTCGGCGCGGGCGATTCCGGTATCGAGGTCCAGTTCGCGCCGGTAGTCTTCGGCCGCGCCGCCGTGGCGAAAATCGAGGAGCAGATCGGCGAGCGTCTGATACGACGGCCGCCCGGTTTGCCGCGGCGCGTGCCAGGCGCGGCCGAGTCTGTTGGCCTCCGCGAACTTGCCATCGAGCAGCAGCGTGCGCATCTGGGCGATGATGTCGCGCGTTTCGGCGCTGTCCTCTTCCGTATGATGGCCGGACCACACGCTATGCTCGTTGAGCTGGATGCGCTCGTGGTCCAAACCGCCAAACACCATGCCGCCGATGCTGCCATTTCCCACGGGCAGCGCTTCGGTCCAGACCTTGGCCGGCTCGCGATACCAGAGGGTCAGCAGGCCGGCGCCGGCGGACACGGCGGCGGACCTTTGCGCGCGGGCCGGCAGGACGGCGAGCGCCATGCCGGCGCCTTGGAGCAATTCACGTCGAGTAGATTTTCGCATTGGACCCCCGCTAAGCTGCCATGGTAAGCCATTGCGCCGGCCCGCGGGCCTCCACGAGGCGCGGGTCGATATATAATCGGGGCGGGTAGGACTGCGCGCCAAAACCAAGGGGAGGTGAATGGCATGCGTACTCGATGCGGAAGTTGGATCTGTCTCTTCAGCGTTTCGCTCCTTTCCGGATTTGCACAGCAGAACCGGCCGGCCGACCATTCCATTACGCTCGACGTGGCCGTGACCGACAAGGCCGGGAAACCGGTCGCCGGTCTCGAACAACAGGACTTCACGCTGCTGGACAACAAACAGCCGCAGAAGATCCTGTCCTTTCAAGCCGTGGGCGGGGCTGCACCGGCCGGTCCGCCCGTGGAAGTCGTTTTGATGGTCGATGAAGTCAACACGCCATTCTCACGGGTGGCGATCGTGCGCGAGCAAATCGAGAAGTTTCTGGGGCAGAACGGCGGGGCGCTCGCCCTTCCCGTATCGGTCGCCGTACTCGACGATTCGGGAAAGATCGTTCGCACGCCCGTTACGCGCGACGGAAAGGCGCTGATTGCGGATTTGGAGCAGGCGGATTTCGGTCTGCGCTCGATTCGCAAGTCGGTACAGGGAATTTTCGGGGCCGAGGACCAGCAGCGTATATCTCTCCAAGGGCTTGGCCAGCTCACCGATTACGAAACGGCTACGCCGGGGCGGAAGCTGGTGGTCTGGCTCAGCCCGGGTTGGCCTCTCTTTTTCGGCTTGAGTACGCAACTAAGTTCCAAGGATCAACAGGGGATTTTCAGCTCCGTGGTGGCCTTTTCAGACGAGATGCGACGGGCTCGCATTACGCTTTCCAACGTCGACCCAGGCGGCGCCACGGAGGGCGAAATGCACATGTCGGATTTTGAGCAGTTCTTCAAGGGAGTGAAGAAGCCGGGCCAGGTGGCCCTTGGAGACCTCGGATTGCAGCCGCTTGCGCACAGGACCGGCGGCCGGATTCTCGAAGCGAGTAACGACCTTGCCGGCGAAATCGCAATCTGCGTCCAGGACGGGACTGCCTATTACGTGCTCGGCTTCGAGGGCCTTCCCGGAGACGGTCCGAATGAGTACCATGAGCTTGAGGTCAAGGTCGACAAGCCCAAACTGACGGTGCGCACGCAATCCGGGTACTACGCCCAGCCGTTCCGCCAAGCACAATGACAGTCGTCCAAAGCGAGTTCCGCATCTCCACGCACGGCCGTTGCGACGTGCTGGACATCAGCGAGCAGGTCGGGCGCATCGTTGCCGAAAGCGGCGTTAAGACAGGCTTGGCCAACGTCTCCGGCATCGGGTCCACGCTGGGCGTTACCACGTTGGAATACGAATCGGGCTGTGTGGCCGATCTCAAGCGCGCTTTGGAGAAGATTGCGCCATCTAATACCGACTATGCGCACAACGCCCGGTGGGGCGACGAGAACGGTTACTCGCATCTGCGCAGCGCGCTGATGGGGACGGCCAAGAGCTACCCCGTTTCCGGCGGACGGCTATTCCTCGGCACGTGGCAGCAAGTGGTGCTTTGCGATTTCGACGACGGGCCGCGCGAGCGCCGGGTGGTGGTTACGGTGGTTGGGGAAGCCTGAGCCGGCGCGGGTGCACGCGGTTACAATAGGAAACAGCTATGCAACCTCCTCGCCTTCTATTAGTCCGCCAGAATTTTCCCGACCGCGCGATTCGCGACATCGCCGCAGAGGTGCGGAAGCAACTCTCCGCCGCCGGGTTCGCCGGCCGGTTGAAGCCCAATGCGCGCGTGGCCATCGGCGTGGGAAGCCGCGGGATTAACAATCTCGCGCAAGTTGTCTGGAACGTCGTCCAGTATTGGAAAGATGCGGGGATGCGGCCGTTCATTTTCCCGGCCATGGGAAGCCACGGCGCCGCCACCGCGGAGGGCCAGGCCAGCGTACTGGCTCACTATGGCGTGACCGAGGCCGCCATGGGGTGCCCCATTGTGAGCCAGTTAGACGTGGTTTCGCTGGGCAAGACGGTCGAAGGCATCGAAGTTTTCATGGACAAGGCCGCCAGTGAGGCGGATGCCGTCATGCCGGTGAACCGCGTCAAGTGGCACACGGATTTCGATGGCGGCATCGAAAGCGGACTGTTCAAGATGATGGCCATTGGGCTCGGCAAACTCGCAGGGGCCAAGAACTACCACACGCACGCTTTCAATATCGGCCTGGAGGCGGTGGTTACCAGCGCGGGCCGCCAGGTGCTGCGGTCCGGCAAGGTGGTGGGCGGCCTGGCCATCCTCGAAGACGCCTTCCACAACACGGGGAAACTGGACGCGATTCCAGCCGAGGACTTGGAGCGGCGCGAGCGCGAAGATCTGGCGCTGGTGAAGTCCTGGATGGCCAAGATACCCGTGGACCTGGACATCCTGGTGGTCGACGAAATGGGGAAGGATATCAGCGGGACCGGAATGGACACCAAGGTGGTCAACCGGAGCGTGATCGGCGCGTACAACCCCTGGCCCAATACGGCCGCCATCCGGCGCATCTTCGTGCGGGATCTCAGCCCCACGAGCTACGGCAACGGCTTGGGAATCGGCATGACGGACATGACTACCGACCGGTTGCTGAAAGCCGTGAATTGGGAAGCCACGGCGGTGAATGTGCTGACGTCCAATTCGCTCGGAGGCGCGCACGTTCCGCTGCATTATCCGACCGACCGCGAATGCCTGGAACGGCTCGCCCCCACCGTGGGCAAATTCGACCTGGCGGAAGTAACGTACGGTTGGATTCGAAATACGCTGGAGCTTTCCCGGCTGGCGCTGAGCGCGAACCTGCGCGAAGAGATCGAACGCAATTCGTCGCTCTCGATCGAATCCGAATTGGAGTTCGCCTTCGACCGCGGGGGCAATCTGTTGAGCCCGTTTCAGCCGGTGGAAGAGACGGCGGGAGTGCGTTAGAAAAGTCGGCTAGGCAGGCCGACTCTGCAAGCCTGGCGGCTTGCGCCACTCAATCGAGAAAACCAAGCAGCGCCGCGCTGAACTCGCGCGGGCATTCGACGTTGGAAAGATGGGCGGACGGCAGGCGCACCGTCTTCGCGCCCGGGATGGAAGCCGCCAGGACCTCGCCGTTGCCCGCCCAAGGCGTCGAACGGTCGAAGTCGCCTCCAATCACGAGAGTTGGCGTGCGGATGCCGCTCAAGAGTTCCGTCTGGTCCATATCCCGAACGGCCGCGCAGCATCCGGCATACCCTACCGGATCTGTAGCCAGCAGTTTGTGGCGGACAATGGCAACCGCGGGCGACTCGCCGGCCAGCGTCTCGGGCGTGAAGAAACGGCCCATCACCGCGCCGGCGACCGCGCCCATGCCCTCGCTAAGCACAGTCAGGCGGCGTTGTTCCATGGGGACCGGGTCGGCAAAACGGGCCGTCGTGTTGGCGAGCGCCAGATGCGTGATGCGATCCGCCGCGTTGGCGCCCAGCCACTGGCCGATCATGCCCCCCAGAGAGAGGCCGCAGAAGGCAAACCGACGGACGTCGAGAGCGTCTGCCAACGCCAGCGCATCGCGGGCCAGGAGTTCCATGGTGTAGTCGCCCGGCGTGACGCCGGATGAGCCATGGCCGCGGATATCGTACCGCAGGACCTGAAAATGGGGCAGAAGGTCCGGGACCTGCGGGTCCCACTGGGCGTGATCCACCCCAAGCGAGTGGGCGAACATGACCACCGGCTTCCCGCCGTCGCCATCCAACCGGTAATAGGTCCGCAGGTTTGCGGTCTGCACGAAGGGCATCTACTTCTTCGCCTGAAACAGCACGGGCGCCAGTTCCGTCAGGTTTTGCCGCCAGAGCGGCCAGACATGCGCGAAGCCGGGAACTTCGCGCGACTCAAACTTCACGTCCCTGGCTTTCAGCCACGCTTCGAACGCCTGGTTGACGCCTAGCAAACCGTCGTCCGCGCCGCAAAGGATCCACAGCAGGCGGATCTGCGAGTTCGCTTTGGCATCGAGGGCCGGGAAATTTTTCTCGATTGTCGCGGTATCGACAGTTTGGCCCCGGCCGCCCCCTCGCCCTCCGGCGGGAGCGGCGCCAGGCGCGGGCGGAGGTACCGGCGGCGCGGGATTCCCAGGCGCGGCGCCCGGCGCTCCCGCGGGTCCACGTCCGCCAGCCTCAGCCCCCGCGCCGGCATTGGCGCGAGGCCACATCACGTAAGCGCCGCTCATGGAGCAAATCCACGCGAACTTGTCCAGGTGGTTCAGTCCGACGAACGAGGCTTCCGCGCCGCCCATGGAAAGGCCTGCGATGGCGCGCTCATTCCGATCCTTCGAGACGTTGTATTCCTTTTCCACCCGCGGCATGACCTCTTCCAGCAGGGTGCGCGCGTAGCTCGGAATCATGGTGGGTCCCATGGCCGTGGCGGGACCGCCGGCAAGGCCGTACCCCAGCGGATTCACCATGACCATAGGTTTGGCTTTGCCTTGCGCGATCAGATTATCCAGGATCACGTTCGCGGCGCCGGTCTCGATCCACGAATTGGAATCGTCGCCCAGCCCATGCAGCAGGTACAGCGTGGGATAGGGTTCCTTACGCTTCGGATCGTAATTCGCGGGCGTGTAAACCCAGTAATCGCGGTCGTCGCCGGCCACCTCGGAGTGGTAGAAATGGCGCGCGACAGCCCCGCGCGGCACGTCCTTCCCTGGCGCCCAACTGACCGGTCCGGACCCCGGCACCAGAACCTCGCTCTGGCCGGCGCTGCCGTAGGCGGTCTTGAAGAGAGGATTGCCAGGATCGTTGACAGTGGCGCCATCCACCGAGAAGGAGTACGTGTAGATATCGGGTTTCAGCGGCTCGGTGGTCGCGGTCCAGACGCCCTGCTCGTTCTTCACCATGGTCAGGCGCTGGCCGATGCCGGTGACGAACACTTCCTGTGCGGCCGGCGCGCGAAGGCGGAACGTCACGGCGCCATCCGGCGAGACTTCGGGAGACCTTACGGCAGCGCCGCCGAAACCGCCCCGTCCACGCCCCGGAGCGGCGGCTGGCGAGGGGGCTGCGTTGGGAACGGGGGCATTCTGCGCGAAGACCGCCGATGCCGCCGCGCCGAAAACAAGAATTGCGGTTCTGATGTTCACGAGATCCTCCTTCAAGAACTCTAGTATAGCCGTGGACCTGCGCTTGACGCGGAGACGCGGAGACGCTGAGAAGTCCGTATGCCCCCGCGCAATGAATCGTGGCCACGGGTGCTCAACCTGTTTACCCGTCGAACCCCCATCTACCTCATCTAGTGTTCTCTCCGCGCCTCCGCGTCTCCGCGTCGAAGTTGCTCCCCGAGTAAAATAGATGGAAGGGGGTTCCCATGAGCCGCTGTTTCTCTCTTATCTTTCTTGGAGCGGCGCTGTGCTTGCAAGGCGCTTCGCTATCCCGTGCGCCCGTGCTGGTGGAGTTGTTCACCTCCGAGGGGTGTTCAAGCTGCCCGCCCGCGGATCGCCTGCTGGAGCAGCTCGACGCGCAGGCAATTGTTCTCAGCGAACATGTGGACTATTGGAACCATGATGGCTGGAAGGACCCGTTTTCCTCGGCCGAATCCACGCTAAGGCAGAACGATTATGCCCGCCGGCTAGCCCTGCCTTCCGTCTACACACCGGAGATGATTGTGGACGGCGCGGTGGAGTTCGCCGGCTCGATGGCCGATCGCGCCACACAGGAAATCGCGCTCGCGGCAAGGCAGCCTAAGGCGGACTTGCGCCTGACGCGCGCGGGGCCGGGGCTTCAGGTGGAAGCGGATGCGTCCTCAATTTCCGGGGGTGTCTTCTTGGCGCTGGCCGACGACAGCGACGTTTCGCAGGTTTCCGCCGGCGAAAATAAGGGCCGGCAATTGCACCACGTGGCCGTCGTCCGGAGTATCCGTAAGATTGGCGCAATCAAAGCCGGCGCCGCGTTCAGCCTGACCGTTAAGCTGCCCTACGGAGCCGCCGCGCAGCGCATCGTGGTCTTCGCACAGGAATCTAACCAGGGCCGCGTCCGCGGGGCTGCCCTGCTGGCGCCATCTTCCACGCCCTGACGAAATATTCCGCGCTAGTGGAAACCGAGAAAGTCGCCCGATTATACTGGGAGTCAGTCACATGAGTATCCCCTTTCAAATTGTGGTGTGCGGGAGCATTGTCCCGGACCCTCTGCAAACGCTGGAGCCGGTAACGGGACCCGCCGGACCGTCGCTCAAGAATGAAATGATGCTGCCGGCCATTTTGGACCCGTGGGCCGGCCATGCCCTATACGAGGCGGCCAACCTCGCGCGGACGGCGCCCGGCAGCAAGGTCTGGCTGGTCAGCCTGGGGCCGAAGGCCAAGCTGCAGCAGGTGATGATGACGGTGGCGCAGAAAGTTCCTTTCGAACTGGTGGCGCTTGACGGACCCGCCTCGGGCTTTGCGGACTCCTTCGGCACGGCGGCCGCGCTGGCCGGAGCAATCGAGACCATTCCGGGCTTGGATAAGTCCAGGCTGCTGCTGTTTGGCGGTTGGGAATCCGCTTCGCGCGGCGCGGGCGCGACGTTGCAGATGGTAGGCGAACGGCTGGGGATCGGCGAGCAATTCCTGGGCGTCGACCGGCTTACGGTGGGCGAGGACGGCGGCCTGGAGATCCTGGAGCGCATCGAGGGCGGCAAGCACCAGGTTTCGGTGTGCGCCGGCCCGCCCGCCGTGCTTGGCTGGGCCACCGGCAATCTGCCCGAACCGCGCAACAATCCGCAGGTCGGTATGGCCAACATGCGGACCGTCATGCCCGCGCTGCAACGCGCCAAGGCCGCTCCCGTGGCCGGCGCAGGGCTGACCTACGCGTCGGTGAGCCTGCCCAAGCAGCAGCGTGAAACGCGCGTGGTGAAGAATATGCCGGCGAAAGAGATCGCGAGCGAAATCGTCGCCTGGATTGGGGAGAAGTAGCATGGAAACCGTACTCGTACTGGCTCATGTGGAAGCCGATAGCGCATTAGGGAAGCCGGCGCTCGAAGCGTTGACAGCCGCGAGGAGTCTGGGCGGCGAGATCGTCGTTGGACTGGTGGGGGGCGAGGCGCAAGCGGCGGCGGACCAGATCGCCGGTTGCGGGGCCACGCGCATTTTGACTGTAACGGGAGACGCCTTCACGCAGTCGCGGTATTGTACGGACGCGGCCGCCGCCGAGGCGCTGTGCCGCGCGGCGGCAGCGCCCATCGTGATTGCGCCTTCCACCACGCGTTGGGCGCGCGCGCTTCCAGGCGTAGCCTACCGGCTGGGCGGGCGCGTCGATACGCACGCCGCCAATCTGTCAGTTCGCGATGGGGCGCCTGCCGTAACGCGATGGTTCTACCGGCAGCGTATGGAAGCGGTGCTGATGCGGACCGAACGGCCCTGGGTTATGCTGGTGGACCCCGGCTGCTACGCGCCGTGGAGCGGCGCTCCCGGTACGGCCACGGTGGAAGCCGTCGCGGTGGAGGCGCCGCCGTGCCGCACAACCGTGGTCGGCGTGCGGGCGCCCAAAGCCGACGAGCAGACCATACGGCCCGAAGCCGACCTATTGTTTGTGGCCGGAGCGGGCTGGACCAAGAAGCAGGCCGATGGCGCCGCGCACGCGGCTGAGGCGGCCAGCCTGATTCTGGGCTTCCTGCGCGCGGCTAAGGCGTCGCTCGGCGGCAGCAAGTCGCTAGTGGACCTGAGCGGTGAAGGCGAGGCCGTGCTGCCGTTCATGACGCACCTGAACCAGATCGGCCAGACCGGCGCCACGCCGCGGCATCCCAAGGGATTGTCCACCTGCTGCCACGGCGAAGAGCCGCACGTGGTTGGGTGGCGCTTTGTCAACCAGCGGCGCGCCATCAACCTGGACCCAAACTGCGGGTGGGCGCGCGGCAAAGCCGATGTGCTCTACGTGGCTGACGCGTTTGAAGTGATGCGGAAGGTGAATGAGATGATGGGATAGGGCCGGCCGGAACCGGGCCGCTTGATCACGCAGGCCAGATGACGACACACAGCTTGTAGATTGAGTGCCCTTCGGGGACCGACCCATCATCCATCCTCTGAGTCGCCCTGTTCCTCCCCGTACGGTACCCAGACCCATGCCTGCACATACGCTCCGGGATCATCGCCGTAAGAGATGACCGCATTGCTGTCCACCTCGATTTCACCGTCCCTGCCGTACAGTTCCTTCGCGCGGCGCCGAAACCAACTGTCCATATCCAGTTCGCTCATCTCGTCGAAATTCATGCCCGTCTCCTGTCATTGGTCCGCAGGCCCGCGCGGCAGCAAACCTTGTGGCGGGAGGCGCGGACCAACTCGCCATCGGATTCCCAATCATCGCTATTAAGAGAAGCATTTCACACCGCTAGCTGAAACCGTTCGTCGAGCACAACTCTCGATAGCCTATAGCCGTCGACAAGCGTGATCGGATTCTTGCCCTCTTCGCTGGCCTCGGTGATCGCCGCCCTTGAGAAATGGCCCGTTGTTAGAACAGCGCCCCTAGCGAACGGCTGCAGGCTTCCACGCAGCTCGGCAACTTCCTTGCGCCCAACGGAGTGCAGCCAACGCTTTGCTTGCACCTGGACCAAGGCGTTCTCGAAGATCCAAATCCGCCCCCCAGCCCTGGCGCTCACATCGATACCACCGTCAGCGCTGAACTTCGTGACGCAAACGTCCGAGTATCCGCAGTGCAGGAGGAGATCCTTGACAAAAAACTCGAAGCCCTTCGGCTCCATCGCCAGCAGCCTGCGGCGAACCTGCTCGACCTTCTCGAAATCCTCAGCTTGTTGACGGCCGTCCTGATCAGTGATCTCGTTATCGTCGGAATCGTCGCCGCGACGGAACCGCGACTCGATGAGCAGCTGACTCGAGATGGACGCCTCGCTCGAAAGCGGCAAGACTTGCTGGTCGCGATGAATTATGAATTCGAAGAGCCAGACCTTGCGAACCCTGCCATCTGCGTCGAGTTGAGTGTCCGGGTAATGTCGAAGGTATTCAAGCAAACCCAGGTACTGCCAGCGTTTCGGCCCGACGGAAGCATCTCTTCTGCTGGCAGTTAGAACAAATCCGTGGATCGGAAAATGAAATATCGCCTGTTCCATCAACCGGCAGTTCGCACCAGCAAGCGTTTGTTGGCCGACCCTTCCGGCCGCCGTATAGGTCAGGATACCCGCCTCCAGCCTGTCGTGGTAGGGATTCTCACCCGTGCCATGCAAGCCCTGCACGGAGGTCATGATGACCGCTCTCAGAACCGCCTTGTCCTGCAGCGAAAGGCGGATACCACCGGCATTCGACACCTTGAGAGATTTAAAGATCTCCTCGTTCGAATAAAGGCGACCGACGACCAGAGAATCAAGCATCTTCCGGCCACCTGAGTTCTGGCCCCGGTTCGGCCCGGCGTGTGAACCCGCCTCGCTCCCCGTGCCTGTGCCAGAAACATCCGTGCACCAAATGATTTTACCTCTGCTCGGCAAGACGATGTCCGGCTTTCCCGGCAGGCGCCGGTCGTGCAGCCGGTAACGATAGCCCATTCGGTGCACGAAACTCCTGACAATCACCTCCGGCTTCGTGTCCTTCGAGCGTATCGGCAGAAATGGCGGCGTTCCGCAATCGCAATTATGGGCCCGCCCCCCGGTCCTTCACCCATTTTCTTCCACACCGTCAAATCGGCATTATAATATGTATAATTATGGCGAGGGGCCGACTATGCAAACGCTGAAGCTCACTGCGGTTGGAACGTCCACGGGGGCTGTCATCCCCAAGGAGATGCTCGCCCGTTTGAAGGTCGAGAAGGGCGACTCGCTGTTCGCCATCGAAACGGCGGAAGGCTATCTGCTCACGCCGTACGATCCCGCGGTCGCCGAGCAACTCAAGGCCGGCCGGCAGTTCATGAAGGAGTATCGCGAGACGTTTAAGGCCCTCGCCGAATGACCGCGGAGCCGAGGTGGATCGACAAGCGGGCCCTGCTGCTGCTGCACGAAGAGAGCCTGGCGGAATTCGGCGGAGCCCGCGGTCTGAGAGATGAGGGGTTGTTGGACTCCGCGTTGGCTCGTGCGCGTAACGCCTGGGCGTATGGCGGCGGGAGCAGGACGATCGCGGAACTGGCTGCCAAGTATGGCTTCGGCCTCGCCAGGAGCCACCCTTTCGTGGATGGAAACAAGAGGATGGCCTTTCTAGCCATCGGTTTGTTCCTGGCTTTGAACCAATGCCGCCTCAAGGTTGGAAAAGCTGCCGCCGCTGAAACCATGATGGCGGTTGCCGCCGGGACTATCGGCGAGCGCCGCTTGGCCGCCTGGATTCGCAAGCACATCGCGACCACGTGAACATTCCGAGTCCTCCGTGCGATTGGTTGTATACTCGCTGTTTACCGCGAAGGCCAATGGAGATTCACAACGAGAGGACTTATGCCTGACTTCTTCGTCCGTTTCTGCTGCTGCGCGTGCCTGGCCACAAGCGCGGCTGTGAGCGCGACGCCGCAGCGCGCCAAGGAACCCGTGGATTATGTGGACCCTTATATTGGCAGCATCGGACACCTGCTGACATCCACACAACCCACCGTGCAGTACCCCTTCGGCATGGTGCGGCTCGCGCCGCTCACTCCGGCCAGGAGCGGGGACCGGTATTTCGCGCACGATATCTCCGGTTTTCCGGCGGGCGCAGCCACGCTGATGGCCACCACGGGCGAACCGGATACCGACCTGACGAAGAGCGCGTCCTCGTTTGACCACGACCAGGAAACGGCCACGCCCTATTACTGGTCCGCCATGCTGGAACGCTATGGAATTGAAGCGGAAGCCACCGTGACCGAACACGCGGCGTACTACCGCTTCACGTTTCCCGCGAACGGCCATTCGCACCTTCTGATGCGCGATAGCGGCTCATTCGAAGTAACGGGACCCGCGGCGGTGGCCGGGCAATCGGGCGGCGGCGGCGGCCGGGGAGGCGGCGGCAGGGGCGGCGTGACGACGTATTTCTACGCCGAGTTTTCCAAACCGCTGGGCGAATACAGCACGTGGCAGGGCAGCACGATGGGGCACGAGTCCAAGTTGTCCGGCGCCAACATCGGTTTGATCACGAATGGAGCCACCGCCAAGGGCGAGAAGATCAGCGTGCGGATCGGGATCTCCGATATCTCGATCGAGCAGGCCCACAAGAGTCTTCAGGAAGAGATCCCCGAGTGGGGATTCGACCAGGTGAAGGCCCGGGCGCGAGCGGTATGGAGCCGTGAGTTGGGCAAGATCGCCATCACGGGCGGAACCGAAAAGCAACGCACCATCTTTTATACGGCGCTCTATCGCTCCCTCGGCCGCATGACCGACTACACCGAGGACGGCAAATACTACAGCGGCTACGATCAACAGGTGCATGACGCCGGCGGGCACGATTTCTACGCGGGAGACGGCCTGTGGGACACCTACCGCTCGATGCATCCTCTCCAACTCATTTTGGACCCGAAGCGGCAGCAGGACATGGTTCGCTCCTATATACGCATGTACGAGCAGGGTGGGTGGCTGCCTTCGTTCCCGACAATCGCAGCGGACTCGGCAGTCATGATCGGGCACCATTCTTCGGCCCTGATTGCCGATACCTACGCCAAGGGCTACCGGGATTTCGACGTGGAAAAGGCCTACGAGGGGATGAAGAAGAACGCGATGGAGGCCACCATGCTGCCCTGGCGCCGCGGCCCGCTCACGGAACTCGACCGTGTCTATCTGGAGAAGGGCTTCTTCCCTGCCCTGGCCAAAGGGGAAACGGAGACCGTGGCGGCGGTGAACCCGGGCGAACGGCGTCAGGCCACGGGAGTGACGCTCGAAAACTGCTATGACGATTGGTGCGTTGCCCAGATGGCCAAGGCGCTCAAGAAAGACGACGACTACGCCTATTTCATGAAACGGGCGCACAATTACCAGAACGTGTTCGATCCTCGCATCGGCTTCATGTCGGCCAAGAGCGCGGACGGGAAATGGGTGGAGGGGTTAGATCCCAAGATGGGCGGCGGCCAGGGCGGACGCGACTATTTCACCGAGTGCAACTCCTGGATCTATACGTTTCAGGTGCCGCATGACGTGGCGGGCCTGGCCAACCTGCTGGGCGGCCGTGAAAAGCTCGCCGCCAAACTGGACGCGCTGTTCACCGAGCCGGCCGGTTCCAAATACTCATTCCTGGGCCAATTTCCGGACATGACGGGCTTGATTGGCATGTACGCCCAAGGGAACGAGCCGAGCTTCCACATTCCCTACCTTTACAATTATTGCGGCCAGCCCTGGAAGACCCAGCGCCGCCTGAGAGAGATCATGGACATCTGGTACACCGACACCCCGTTGGGGATCTGCGGTGACGATGACGGCGGGGCCATGTCGTCGTGGTACGTTCTGACGGCCATGGGTTTCTATCCGGTAACCCCCGGCCTGCCCGTTTACGTTATGGGCAGCCCGATTTTCGCGGAGACCAGAATCTCCCTGGAAAAGGGCAAAGTCTTCACCATCACCGCCCGGAATGTGTCGGCCAGGAACAAGTACATCCAATCCGCCGTGCTGAACGGCAAGCCGCTGAACAAGCCGTGGTTCGAGCACTCCGACATGGCGGGCGGCGGCACGCTGGTTCTGGTAATGGGGCCGCAGCCGAATACGGCATGGGGCAGTGCGCCGGAAGCCGCGCCGCCTTCGATGTCGAAATGATCGGCCGCTAGGCAACGTCCACAAGCTCGACGCGGGACGGTTTGGGAGTTTCGTCTCCATCTTCGCGCATGAGGGCGAGATGCATTTCGATGGCCTTGGTCATGAGCCGCTTGGTTTCGGCGAGAGTGCGGCCAGCCGCGATGCAGCCTGGGAGGTCCGGCACGTGCGCGCTGAACCCTGTCCGGGTAGGAGCAATCAGGATGGGGTACCTGCTCATATTAGGCCTGCTTGTTTCAGTATAGACTTCTTCGTTTTGGGGTCCAACTCCGCGGACGGGTGTCCCGCGACGGTCACCTTGCCCGGCTTCGAGGGATGGACGTACTGCCGATGGCTGCCCTCCTGATTCCTTACGCAAGCCGAATTCGCGCAGAACCTAAGAAGGCAGGCCAGGAGGCCCGCCCCACTTAGTACTTCGGCACGCGCGGGTCTACCTGGTCGCTCCAGGCCAGGATGCCGCCCTTCATGTTGCGGACGTGCTGGAAGCCGGCGCTTCGCAGGATGCCGCAGGCTCTTGCGCTGCGCATGCCGCTCTTGCAGTGGATCACGATGTCGGATTCGGGGTCGAACTCGCCGATGTGCTTGGGGAACTCGCCGAGCGGGATCAGCTTCGCGCCGGGGATGCTTGCAATCCGGTACTCGTGCGGTTCGCGCACGTCGATCAACACGAACTTCTCGCCGCTGTCGAGCTTGCGCTTCACTTCCGTGACGTCGATTTCGCCTTCGTTCACTTTGCTCTCCTCGGCCGGCGCCGGTTTCTGTGGGTTGGGAACGCCGCAGAATTGATGATAGTCGATCAGCTTCGTGATTGTCGGGTGCTCGCCGCAGACCGGGCACTCCGGGTTCTTGCGCAGCTTCATCTCGCGGAAGCGCATGCCCAGCGCATCGTAGAGCAGCAGCCGGCCCACCAGCGGCTCACCGATTCCAAGGATCAATTTTACCGTCTCGGTGGCCTGAATCAGTCCGATCGTCCCTGGAAGAATGCCCAGCACGCCTCCCTCGGCGCAACTCGGGACCAGTCCCGGCGGAGGCGGTTCGGGGTACAGGCAGCGGTAGCACGGGCCGCCTTCATAGGCGAACACCGTGGCCTGCCCCTCGAAGCGGAAGATGGACCCGTACACGTTCGGCTTGCCCAGCAGCACGCAGGCGTCGTTCACCAGATACCGCGTGGGAAAGTTGTCGGTGCCGTCCACAACGAAGTCGTAGTCCCTGAGAATCTCCAGCGCGTTCTCGCTTGTGAGCGCGGTTTCGTGCTTCACCACGGTCACGTTGGGATTGATGGCCCGCATCTTCTCGGCCGCCGAATCGATCTTCTTGCGTCCCACGTCGGCCGTCGAGTGAATCACCTGGCGCTGCAGGTTGGTGGAATCGACCACGTCGAAATCGACGATGCCGATGCGGCCCACGCCGGCGGCGGTGAGGTATAGGCTCAAGGGAGCGCCCAGTCCCCCGGCGCCGATCAGCAACACCTTGGCGGCCTTCAGCTTCTGCTGGCCCTCGATGCCGACTTCCGGGATGATCAAGTGCCGGCTGTAGCGCAGAATCTCCTCGTTCGATAGAACCGCGGCTTCTCGCGCGGCGGGCGGCGTGGCCAGGGCCGAGCCGCCGGCGATGGAAGGCACCAGCGAGATGGTGTCGTCATCCTTGGCCGCCGTGGCGTCTTTGCCGAGATAGCGAACGTCCTCATCGTTGAGGTAGACGTTTACGAAGCTGCGGACCTTGCCTTCGTCGTTGAAGATCTGTTTGCGTAAATCGGGGAACTGCGCGGTCAGCGCGTTCAGCGCTTCGCCCACAGTGGCGCCGGAGACGGCGACGGCATCCTTCTTACCGGTAAACTGCCGCAGGGGCGTAGGGATCAAGACTTTGGGCATTTCAGTAACTCAGCTCCTCTTTCTCTGCCGCAGTCTGTTCGACGTTGGGCAGCCAACTATTGGCGTGGTGAAACTTGCCGCCTTGGATGGAAAGCACCACGAACGAGTACCACGGACACGAATTCTTCAAATCGGTCTGCGAGAAATAGGCGTCGCAATCGGGGTGCGAGTGGTAGATGCCGATCAGTTCCATCTTGCGCTCGCGCGCGGCGCGGTCGGCCGCCAGCAGATCTTCAGGCCGCAGTTCATACCGCGCGGCCTGTTCGCCCGCGAAGGCGTTCCTGAGAGGGAGGGCCTCACTGACGAGCTTGATACCGTCATCCGTGGATCCGAGCATGGCGCCGCAGCATTCGTTGGGATAAGTGTGTTGGGCGTGCGCCACCATTAACGCCCAGGCGTCCAGTTTGATCCGAATCATGCCTCTTCCCAGAAGTGCTCGCTCAGGTACTTGTCGGCGCTGTCGCATAGCATGGTGACGATGATGGCGCCTTCGCCGCGCGCGGCCAGTTCCCTGGCCAGCATGGTGGCCGCCAGCACGTTGCACCCCGAAGAGATCCCCACCAGCAAGCCTTCCTCGCGGGCCAGCCGCCGCACCATCGCATAGGCATCTTCGGTTTCGATCCAGAGATTGCCGTCCGCAAGCGTCTCGTCGTAGATCCCAGGGACGATCGCCGTGGGCATGTGCTTCAACCCTTCGAGGCCATGAAAACCGCTCGACGGCTGAGCCGAATAGCACTTGGCGTCCGGCACGTCGCGGCGCAAACGGCGGCTCACGCCGGTAAAGGTGCCGCTGGTACCCATGGACGCCACGAAATGCGTGAGACGCCCCGCGGTCTGCTCTACGATCTCCCGCCCGGTGCCCTCAAAGTGCGCTTTCCAGTTCGCCGGGTTGTTGTATTGATCGGGATAGAAATACAAATCCGGATCCTCAAGGTAGAGCTTCCGGCATAAGCGAATGGCGCCGTCGGAACCCTCCGCCGCGTCGCTGAACACCATCTCCGCGCCGTAGGCCTTCAAGATGCGCTTGCGTTCGATGGACGCGTTGGCGGGCAGGCAGAGCTTGACCTTGTAGCCGCGATTCGCGCCGATCATGGCGTAAGCAATGCCCGTATTGCCGCTGGTGGCGTCCATGATGACGCGCCGCCGGTTCAGTTTGCCGGAGCGCTCGCCATCCAGGATCATGTTGAGCGCGGCCCGATCCTTCACTGACCCGCCCGGGTTGAAGTACTCGGCCTTCGCAAAGATCTCAATGCCAGGAAATTCCCGTGGAATCTTCTCAAGGCGCAGCAAGGGCGTATTGCCGATGGTGGCCAGCAACGGTTCCGCCTCGGTACGAGCTAGACGCGGTAGCGGTGCGATGAACGCCATGGATTGTCTTTCCCTTCCTTGGATTCACTCGCCGGCACTTGGGATGCAAAAGGTATCTGATTGCAGGCGAAGGAATTACCGTGGTTCGGAGCTACGGTCCATTTTAGCATCTCCCCAAACCCTGTCAAAGAAGTAGGGAATGGTCGGCGGAGGGCCAGCGTCAGGCTGACGCAACGTCAGTTTGCGAGAAGTCGTTGCCGACGTAGAGCAGCGGCATGTTGGCGACTTTGGCGACCGCGTACGACATGCAATCGCCGAAGTTTAGGGCGGCTGGGTGGCGGCCCTTGCCAAAGCGGAGGAAAGCGCTCGTGGCTTGGTCGAAGTGCTCGTGCGAAAAAGGCACGACCAGCACCGCCATCTGACGAATTGCAGCGTCCAGGACGGCGCGGGCCCCGTGTCCGCTGCGCGCCGTCAGTACCACGGCCGATTCAAACAGCGTGGGAGCACCGATCAGAACGACGTCGGCTGCCTGGACACGCTGAAAAAGCCTCTCATACCCAGGTTCCCTCAGATGCATGGCGACTAAAGCCGAAGCGTCCAGCACCATTGTCTAATACCCGTTCGGCCCATATCCGAGGATCTCGTCTTCCTCCTCCCGGGTCAAAACGCGTCCCAATTCGCCAGGCGGCATATTGGGCCAAACCTCGCGCTGAAAATACTCGAGCAACCGTTTCTTCCGATCCGGCCTTCCGCCCCCTGCCTCCAACTCCGCCTTCCTTGCGACTAGCGCTTGGCGAATGGCTTCCGTTTTGGTCTCATTCGCCATGCGCGAAACCTCGGTCGCCAACTCTTCCACCTCTTTGTTCTTGATGTTGAGCGCCATGGTGTAATTTTATCATTGTTACACCATCCTGCGTCCTATGCCTCACTCTTCCCGGCCGCTTGGCGGTCCGCAGAGCTTTCGAATCGCGAATACGATTTCCTTGGCAGGCGCATACCCTTCCCAGCGATAGAGCATTCCACCGTTGGGATCCACCAGGAATGTGAGCGGCGATTTCCCCTTGGGCAGAGATCCGGCTACCGCCTGGACGCCTACGAGGTTCCACTCGGCGGGTACTTGCGATGGTGAAATGGCGATGGTTTTCAGGATGCGCCCGTACTGCGCGGCGGCGCTTCGCAGCACGACGGTTTCACCGCGTGAATCGGCCGACGAATCGATAAACCCGATCAGGGCGTAATGGCCGCGAAGGGCTTGCCAATCGACGCGCGCAGCCGTCAGTTCCGGCGCCAAGGGCTGGGGTCTTGGCGTGCGAAGAAGGCTGGGATCGGTACGCGCCGCGCTGCCGTTCGCTTCTTCTCCCGCGATCTTCTGAAATGCAGCCAGGCCCTCGACGCGCGCCCCGTTCCAGATCCAACGGCCATCGCCTGGGTACACGTAACGGTTCCCGTCGAGCGAGACCCTGCCGCTTGAGGCATCCACCATCCACGGGACGCCGCTTTCGATGAGGTTGCGGTCGAAGATATTGGCGCCCTTCCCGGAGAACTCCGCATCGATCTTCAACACGGGGCTGTCGATGGGCGGGTCCCAAAGCAACGTGTTGTCGTGAATGCGAACGCCATCGAGCGCTCCCTTGTCCCACGTATAGACGAACACGTCGCCATGATGCAGCGCGGCGCGCGGGCTGCGGCCGTTCCCCGCGCAGACGTTGCCGCGCACTTCGCTGCCGGTGGTGACCGATCCCGCGCCGAATACCGAGACGCAGTAGGCCTGCGAATCGTGGCCGTAGTTGTTCTCCACCAGGTTGTCGGAGTCGCCCCAGTCGATATCGTAGACGCCGCCATCGACGCCGGGCGAGTCGCTGTAGAATCCTTCGGTCTGGCGCACCACGCAGTGCGCGCAACTCCAGGTCCAGATGGAATTCGGCGTCCCGATCGAGTAGCTCGGCTCCATGCCGGTGTACCACGCGGCGGAACGTTCTATCACGCCGTCGCGCACCGCGAACACCACGATGCCATCGCCGTAAACGTTGTGAACCGTGGAATTGCGGACCGCGACGTTGTGCGCGCCCCGGCGCCCTTGCAGGAAAATGCCGGCCCAACGGTTGGTATCGTACGCCGTGACGCCATCCACCACGACATCGTCCAGTTCTCCGTCGAACACCACCAGGCCGGAAGCCTTGGCATTCATCTTGCCGGTCGAGTTCACGCCATGGACGACGCAGTCGATCAGCCGGAGCCGCGCGAGCCCGTTCCCGCTCACGTGAACGCCGTACTCGGTGGAACCGGTGGCCTCGATGCCGCGAATCTCCCAATCGTGCTGGTCGAGCAACTTGACGGCCGTATCCCGGCCATTGGCCTTCACCACGGGCATAGCGCCGGCCGCGCCGTACGGGCCAAGCGTGATGGGATTGCCCGCCGCGCCCGATCCCTTGGGCCAGAGCATGCCTTCACAGGTGGCGCCACGCTTCAGGTGGATGGCGTCGCCGGGAACGAACTCGCGCTGGTTGAGTTTCTCGAGAGTGCGCCAGGCCGAGGAGGGGTCGCCGCCGGAAGCGCGATCGTCACCGGCGGCGCAGTCCACGTAATAGCCGGCGCCGAAAAGCCAAGGCGCAGAGAGCAGGAACGCCGCGATGGCTGTCGGTTGACGCGCCACGCGGTCAATTGTAGCAATTACCCCAAACCCGCAAGCGAGACGCGGGAATAGAATAGCGTTAGATGGCCACTCTCCTGAAGCAGGCGTCCACGCCTGCGCTGCTCCGGCAACTCGGCTTCTTCAGCGCGACAGCCCTGGTGATCTCGAACATGGTGGGAACCGGCATCTTCGCCACCACAGGCTACATGGCGGGAGACCTGGGAAGCTCCGGCTTGATATTGTCATGCTGGGCGGTGGGCGCGTTGTTCGCGCTGGCCGGCGCGCTGAGCTACTCCGAGTTGGGGATCAATTTCCCAAGTTCGGGCGGCGAGTACGTCTACCTGACCCATGCGTTCGGTCCGGAGTGGGGCTTCATGACCGGGTGGGTTTCGTTTTTCGCCGGATTTTCGGCGCCCATCGCGGTGACGGCTCTCGCGTTTTCGGATTATCTGGGCCATTTTTCCCCCGGACTGAAGCTCGCGAGCGCACCGGTTACCTTAGGCACCGGCGCGCTTTCACTGAGCCTTGGCCGCGGACAGTTGCTGGCATCCAGCCTGATCGCCGCGTTCACCATCCTGAACTGCTTCGGTTTGGGCCGCGCCGCCAAGGTGCAGAACGTGCTTACGACCACGAAACTGCTCGTCATCGTGGCCTTCGTTACGCTGGGATTCGCCGCCGGCAGTGGAAGCTGGAGCCACTTCTCCCAAGCCGCGGTCCGCACCTCCACGGTCAGCCTGCCCGCCCAGTTTTTTGTCAGCCTGTTGTGGGTGATGTTCGGATACAGCGGTTGGAACGCGGCCACCTACGTAGCCGAAGAAGTGCGGCGCCCCGAGCGCACGCTCCCCCTGGCCCTGGCGGCCGGTACGGGCATTGTGGCCGCTGCGTATTTGGGCCTGAACCTCATCTACATCTACGCCACGCCGCTCAAACAGATGCAGGGAGTAACCGCCGTGGGCGCGCTTTCCGCAACCAACCTTTTCGGACCGGGGGTGGCGAGCGCGTTCGCGGCGCTAATGGCCCTGTGCCTGGTATCCACCGTCAGCGCTGAGGTGACCGTCGGCCCGCGCGTCTACTACGCCATGGCCAAGAATAAAGCGTTTTTCAGCGCCGCCGCCATCGTCCATCCGCGCTGGCACACTCCCGTGGTGGCCATCCTCAGCCAAGGAATGTGCGCCATGGTGATGACCCTCACGCCGTTTCGGGAATTGCTGACTTACATTGGAATGAGCCTGGCCCTGTTCAGCGCCCTTTCGGTGGCCTCGCTGTTCGTATACCGCCGCACGCGGCCGGGATGGCAGCGGCTGCGCGCCATCGATTTCGCCTGGCCGCTTATCCCGGTGGCTTATATCCTGGTGGCCGTGGCCATGATGGGATTCGGCGTCATCCAGCACCCTGTGGCTTCGCTCACCGCCTTCGCCACCGTGGGCGCCGGCGCCCTGGTTTATCATTTCGGATTGCGCGCACGTGGGTAGCCGCTCGTCATCATAGGAAGGCCCATTCCCCGTCCGGATGGCGCGAATCGGAGCCCACGGGATGAAATCCGACGGCGACTAGGCTCCGCTAGTCCCCGGACCGCCGGCCGCCCCCGGATTGCCACCACATGGGGTCACCTGAAGGCCTCCTGTGGGTCCCCGATCTCCTCTGTAATCGTCAGCGATTCCACTCCATCGGCTTCGGTTAGGACCGATAGCGAGATTAGCTTGTCTCCGCACCCGATGGTAGCGTCTCGAAACACCGTACGAGGCCCGGGAGGTTGGCCTTTCAGTTCAACCGAATGCCCCTCCGAGGCGTCAATCGAACATTCCCTCTTGCCCTCGCTGACCAGGGTCCCAATCAAGGCGACAAGTATCCTCCCAATCTCTCCTTCGCCGTAGGGCCTCTCCTCCGGCGTCCAAATTTTCGACGCCGCCACCAGCTTCCCTTGGGCGCTGAAGCGCAGTGTTCCGGCGGTGGCGTTGTTGGGTCCCCGGATCACGTAGGTCGTGGCCATTGCCGGCCTTAGGTCTTTGCCGCATATCTCACACCTCACGTCGTACTGCAACGCGAGAGCGGAAATAGCAGAATCCATCGGCACGCCGAGCCGTAAAGTCGTCGTTCCGATGATCACGGCCGCGCCTGTCGATTGCCGCGGTTTCTCCGTCGCCGCAGTCTGAGGCTGCTGGGCACGGCCGACTTGGGCGAGCGCCAGAGCCAGCAGAGCCTCAGCCACCACTAATGATCGAGCCCTTTGGATGACCATACCGCCTCCTCCCGGCAAACCGCACACGCGCGCAACTGGCCGGTTCAGAGCGCCGCGGGAGTCGCCTCACTCAGTCATCAGTTTCTTCGCCCTTTCATCGAAACGGACGTACGAGTCCTGATCTCCGATGATTCTCGTTCCGTTCGGCCCTGGCACGTCGCCGGCCTCAAGCAGAGCCTTGTTCTGGAAGACATCGATCACCTCGCGGGTCCCGCCAAGGACCGAAAAGTACTCCACCTGCATAAGACAGGCGTTGAGCCGCTTGTTGAAATGAAATGTTGCGGGAACTAACGTGACACTAGACGAACGCTCCGCCAGGTGCGCCTTTAACCGCTCAAAGGATCGCGCACCAGCCGCAGAACAATCGGCCGATAGTTTGAGTGACCGCTCCGACTCCGTCCCGCACGTTGCGAGCGCAAGAATCGCCGGGACAAAGGCCCCGAGGATCTTCGGCCTGATTCTCATAGTCGTTCGCCGCGCGCCCCGCGGGGTCCGCACCAGCGGCTTTCCTTCCCTGACAAGGGTACACCCGCAGAACTCCGAGTTCAAGGCCCGATTTACAGTCGTTTGGCGAGCTTGTGCTAAACTCCCCCAATAGGAGGTACCGGTTGCGATGGAAAGCGACAAGCGCTGTGTTCATCAAGCCGACGCCGAACGCAGTCTGCATCTGGAGGCATGGGAAACCGACGGTCGCTATTTCTGGAATGTAACGGACTCTAGAACGCACGAACAGATCGGCGCTGGCGAGGCCACCGACCTGGACGCAGCTAAGGTTGAGGCCGCTGCAGTTGCGGGCGTTCAGTGGAAATGTCTCATGTGGAGAGGTGCCGGGGCGTAGGCTACGCTCTTCCAAGCCATGGGGGCGCTAGAAAATAGCGCGAGGCATGAGCCCTGCTGGCCCCGGCTGGGGGCTGTGCCCTTGCATCCCCACCCCCAACAGTGTTCCGATACGGGCTGATGCGGCCTACGCGCGTCCGTTATGGAGTAGTCGCCTTCGCGGTTTCCCTCGCCGTAATCACCTATCTGGACCGGGTCTCCATCTCCTTCGCCGCCCCTGCCATACGTCATGACCTGGGTCTCACCGCGATCCAAATGGGATGGGCCTTCACGGCCTTCAACCTCGGCTACGCGCTGTTTGAGATCCCCGGCGGCTTCCTGGGGGATTGGATCGGGCCGCGCCGGGTTCTGACGCGCATCGTCCTATGGTGGTCGTTCTTCACCGCCGCCACGGGATGGGCCTGGAGCCACGCCTCCCTGGTGTGCACGCGCTTCTTGTTCGGGACCGGCGAGGCCGGCTGCTTCCCCAACCTGACCAAGGCCTTCACCACCTGGCTCCCACCCGGCGAGCGCGTGCGCGCCCAGGGCATTCTCTGGCTGGCCGCGCGCTGGGGCGGCGCTTTCACGCCGCCTCTGGTAGCGCTGGTCATGGGCCTGGTTGGATGGCGCCGCAGTTTCGCCGTCTTCGGCTGCGTGGGCGTGGTCTGGGCGGCGGCGTTCTATCTCTGGTTTCGCGACAACCCCTTGCAGAAGCCCAAGATGAACCAGGCCGAGCGGGACTTGCTGCTCGGGAGCTCGGCCATGGCGGCCGGGCACGCCAACGTCCCCTGGGGCCGCATGATACGGTCGCGCCAATTGTGGCTGCTGTGCTGGCAATTCTTCGCGCTCAATTACGGATGGTATTTCAACGTGACCTGGCTGCCCACGTATCTGCGCGAGGAGCGCCGCCTGGCCCTTGCCTCCACGGCCGCCCTCAGCGTGCTGCCGCTGTTCATGGGCGGGCTCGGCAACCCGGTCAGCGTGTTCCTCACCACCCGGCTGACGCGCCGGCTGAACAGCGCGGGCCTTGCGCGGCGCCTGGTGGCTTGCCTCGGGTTCGCCGGCGCCGGCGGATTCCTCTTTTTCTCCACCCGCATGACCAGTCCGCTGGCGGCCATGCTGGCCATCGGCATGGCCAGTTTCTGCAACGATTTCGTCATGCCCGTCGCCTGGAGTTCCGCCGCGGACATCGGCGGCGAACACGCGGGCACGCTCTCCGGCGCGATGAATATGTGGGGCAACATCGGCGGAGCGCTCTCGCCCATCGCCATCGGCTACATGCTCGAGGCCACCCACAACAACTGGAATCTGACGTTCTATGTTTCCGCCGCCGTCTACCTGACGGGCGCGGTGTTCTGGGCGTTCCTGGACCCCGTGACGCCGTTGTAAGCCATTAAAACCTGAAATACCCGTATTAACCGAAAGGGAGTTTTCATTCCGTGAGCGATTGCTTACACTGAGGCTTCGTGCAACCAATTTCCGTTCTCGAGGCTGGAGCCAGAACGCTCAGCTATATCCGTGGGGCGGACGTACCCCTCATTGAGAAAACGATCTCCCAGGTGCTGGCCGATACCGCCCGCAGGTTTCCGGACCGCGACGCGCTGGTCGTGTGCCATCAAGGCGTGCGCCTGACGTGGGCCGAACTCGACCGCGAGGCCACCCGTACCGCCCGCGGTCTGGCCGGTCTCGGTCTTCGCCCCGGCGACCGCGCCGGCATCTGGGCCGCCAACTGCCTGGAGTGGATTCTGCTGCAGCATGGCGCCGCGCGCGCCGGCATCGTCCTGGTCAACGTGAATCCCGCGTACCGCTCGCATGAATTGCGCTACGTCCTCAGAAAATCCAACATCCGCGCGTTGTTCCTGCGGGAGAAGGATCCGCGCGCGAACTATCGCGAGATTCTGGCCGAATCCCGCAATGCCGATAGCCTGCCACTGGAGCACACGGTCTGGCTGGGCGATGCTTCGTGGGATGAGATGATGGACCGCGGCGTGGATTTCCCGGCCGATCTCGCCACGCCCGGCGACGTGGCCAATATCCAGTACACCTCCGGCACCACCGGATCGCCCAAAGGCGTCATGCTCACGCACCGCGGCCTGGTCAACGACGGCATGGCCATCGGCCTCTGCCTGCGGGCCTCGGAAGACGACCGCATCTGCGCGCCGGTGCCTCTGTATCACTGCTTCGGGTCTGTCATCGGCTCCATGGTGTCCACGGTCTACGGCGCGACGCTCATCCTGCCTTCCGCGCAGTTCGACGCGCGCGCCACACTGGAAGCTGTCGAGCGCGAGCGCGCCACCACGCTTTACGGCGTCCCCACCATGTACGTGGCGGAAATGGAGCATCCCGAGTTCGACCGCTTCGACCTGACTTCGCTGCGCAAGGGCATTATGTCCGGCGCCCCGTGCCCCATCGAGCTCATGAAACACGTGAGCCGCCGCATGCACATGGAGCGCATGACCATCCCCTACGGACAGACGGAGTCGTCGCCCGTGATCACCATGTCCAATGTGAACGACCCCTTCGAACTTAGCGTGATGACGGTGGGAACGGCGCTGGCCAATGTCGAGGTGCGAATCGTCCATCCGGAAACCCTGGAAACCCTGCCCATCGGCGAGCAGGGCGAGCTATGCACGCGCGGGTTCCTGGTGATGAAAGGCTACGACGACGACCCAGAAGCTACCGCCGCCGTGGTCGATTCCGAGGGTTGGCTGCGCACCGGCGACCTGGCGCTGATGCACCCGGACGGTTACATCAGCTTCAAGGGCCGCGCCAAGGACACCATCATCCGCGGAGGCGAGAATATCTATCCCCGCGAGGTTGAGGACTTCCTGCATTCGCATCCGAAGATCGCCGACGTATACGTGTTCGGAATCCCCGACGCCAAACTGGGCGAAACCGTTATGGCCTGGGTCCAGTTGAAAACCGGAGTGGAAGCCACGGTCGACGAGATTCGCGACTTCTGCCGCGGCAAAATCGCTTACTTCAAGGTCCCGCAGTACATCCGCTTCGTGGAAGGCTTCCCGCAGACCGTCACGAAGAAAGTACAGAAGTTCCTGATGCGCGAACAGGAAATCCGCGAGCGCAACCTCGAAGCCCTGGACCGCCAGGAAACCGCCTGACGGCGGACGCTTAGGCGCCGGGATCTGTCAAAGAGCGGCCAACACCTCTTTGTAAAGGTACTTGGCGCCCTCCACGCGGTCCCACGGTCCGTCTTCGTATTCCAACGCGTAGGTGCCCGTGAATCTGGCGCCCTCCATGATCCTGACGCAGCGTTGCACGTCGCAGGTGGCCCAGCGATTCCAGTACTTGGCATGGACGTTGGTGTGCGCGTATGGCGCCAGCGCCGCCAGGCCGTGATAACACAGGTAGTCGTGCTCCCAGTTGAAGAAGTCGGGCGACGCTTCGCAGTACGGGTTATGCACCTCATCGACAATGATTTGGATATTGGTCGGATTCGCCGTGAGACCCCAGTGGTTCTCCAGCGTGACCTTCACGCCCACTTTGCCGCCGTAGTCCGCCATCTCCTTGAAGGACTCGATGCAATTCGTCAGGAGTTTGGCGAGCGCGTCGTTCTTCGGGTACCCATCGCTGCCCTGGATTGCGTCGGGAAGGAACCGCGGGCCGCCGCTATTGACGCGCATCGATTTCGCCCCGAGGATGGCGCCGGCATCCAGCCAGTTCTTAGCGACTTGTATGCCGGCTTTGCGCAGCGCCTCGTCGTCCACGCAAATGTTGGTAGGGGCGTTGTTCGAAATATGCTGGCACCTTGTCCCCGTGACCGCCATCTTGTTCGCCATCTTTTCGAGCCACTTTTTCCCGGAGGCGCTGGAGGGATCGAAATCGCCCAGCCGCGGACCGCCACTGCCCTGCCCCGCGCCTCTACCCGCCCCTGCGGCCGCTGCGGCTGGGGTGGTTGCCGCGGCTGCGCCGGTGGGCGCGGCGGGCGGCAGGAACATGCTGGGGTCGGTCACGTCGCCGAACAGGCCTGAAAACAGGTCCATGTGGTACACGCCCGGGAAGGTGCTCTTGGTAAAGTCCGGAAAGTCCAGCATGGTGATTTCGCCATACTTTTTCTTCATGGCGTCAATCTGCGCGTTCGGGCGCGTGCTGGCTGTTTTAAAGATGTCCCGAATGGGCCAGGTATTGGAAGCGATCCGGTCCAGCTTTTCCTTTTCCGTGAGCACTCCGGCCGCCGGGTTCGCCTGTTCGCCCAGCGCCATTCCGGCAACGGCCAAGCCGGCGCCGCTGGTTTTGAAGAAACCGCGTCGATTCAAAATCGCATCTTTCAGCTCTGCTTTGTTCATGGCAAGTGCTCCTTTTCGCGCCCGGGAGGCAAGCTTCCAGCCTAAGATACCACCGTGCGGCGGCGTACGGCCCCGGCCAAGCGAACGCCTTGTCTCGAAGCCGCGCCTCTATAATGAATTCATGTTCTTTCGCCGGAAGCCCGTTCCCGCGCTCACTTTCTCCGACCGGCTGGACGCTCTGAAGAGGTCTGGTTTCACCACCGTTCCCGTAGCAGACGGCTGGGTCCGCGTCGCTCGCGAGGGTTGCGCCGTTGACCTGAAGGAGGAGGGCGGTGCGGTCCGCGGCTCCGGCCGCGCCGGGGTGTCGATGGGCACGGAGGTCGGCGAACTGGTGGACGGCGGCTTCCAGAAGTTCTTTGAGACGCCGTCCGGCAAGCGGAAGCCCGCTACCGCCGCCGAGTTGACAGCTCTGCACTCCTTCGAGGAAGACATAAAGGAGGGCCTTGGCCAGGAAAGCTATTACAACGATTCGCTAGGCACGGTATCCGCCTTTTATCTCTACGACCGCGTCAAAGACCGCGACTGCGGCGTCCCGAAACGGGCCTGGGAGTAGCCACCCTCGCCTAAAGGACAGAACATTGTCACAAGCCATAAAGGTACTGATCGCGGACGATGAGGCCAGCCAGCGCAGTGGCCTGGCGACCCTGGTCTCCGCCTGGGGCATGCAAGCGGAAACCGCCTGCGACGGCAACGAGGCGCTCCAGAAACTGGCCGATTTCCCAGCCGACGTGATCCTCACGGATCTGAACATGCCGGGACTCGACGGAATCGGCCTCCTGCGCCGCCTGCAGGATTCCGGCGATATGCCCCCCACCATCGTTCTGACGGCGTTTGGCAATATCGAAACCGCTGTCAAGACCGTGCATCAGCTCGGCGCCTACTGGTTCCTGGAGAAGCCCATCCAGCCGGGAGTCCTGGAAACGCTGGTCCGCCGCGCGGCGAGTCACGCCGGCCTGAGCGCCGAAAAGCGCAACCTGGAGCGGCAGCTCGGATACAAAGGGACGCTCGGCGAACTGGTTGGCGCTTCCCCCAGAATGCAGGAAATTTTCGCCCTGCTCCAGCAGGCCGGGCCAAGCAAGGCCTGCGTCCTGATCACCGGCGAGAGCGGCGTCGGAAAGGAACTGGTGGCCCGCGCGCTTCACCTCCTGAGCCCGCGTCGCCGGGGCCCGTTTATTGCCATCAACTGCGCCGCGCTTCCGGAAACGCTGATCGAAAGCGAGCTTTTCGGCCATGAGAAGGGATCGTTTACGGGCGCCTTGGAGCGGCGCGCGGGGTGCTTCGAAGCGGCCCAGGGCGGAACCCTGCTGCTCGATGAAATCGGTGAGATGCCCCTGCTGACGCAGGCGAAATTGCTGCGCATTCTGGAAGATTCCAAAGTCCGGCGGCTAGGCGGCAAGGGCGAGTTCGAAGTCGATGTCCGCGTGCTCGCCGCCACCAATAAAGTTCCCGAGGAAGCCGTGCGCGGCGGCCATCTCCGTGAGGACCTTTACTACCGGCTGAACGTCTTTCATGTTCATCTGCCTCCACTACGCGAACGCAAGGAAGATATCGATGCGCTCTCCGCGGCCCTGCTGGTTGAGCTGAACCGCAAACACGAGTGCCGCGTCACGGAGGTTTCCGCGGAGGCGGCCGAGACGCTTCACCGTCACGACTGGCCGGGCAACGTTCGCGAATTGCGCAACGTTTTAGAGCGCGCCGTCATTCTCGCCGGTGAAGGCCCCATCGGAATGAAGCACCTGCCCGCTTTCCTGCGAGCAGCCCCGGGCCAGCCGCCGCCCCCCGAACGCTCCGCCGGAGACGATCCGGAGTGCATCCAGTTCCGCGTCGGGGCCACCGTGGAAGAGGCCGAGAAGGGTCTGATTCTAAGGACGCTGGAACATACCGGCAACAACAAGACGCGAGCCGCCGAAATCCTCGGAATCAGCCTGAAGACCCTGCACAATAAGCTCAAAGAGTACAACGGGGCCTAGCCCGCCGGTACCGCTGCCGGTTTCCGCCGCCGCTGGTACTATTTTCCCGTGTGCAGGTTGTTGTGGATGGCGTAGAGCGCCAGTTCCAGGCGGTCGGAAACTCCCAGCTTGTCGAAGATATTGTGCAGATGGTTCTTCACCGTCTGCTCGCTAATGAACATCTTCTCAGCCATTTCCTTGTTCTTGAAGCCCTGTGCCACCAGCGACACGATTTCCCGCTCTCGCTGGCTCAACGGCGAGCGCTCCCGGTCCCGCATTGGAGACGTAGCCGGCGGGGCTTGCTGTTGTAGCGGCGGCGGCGCCTCTTCGTTCGCGACGAACTGCCGGATCACTGCCTGGGTGGTGTGCGAATCGAGCCAAATCTCCCCGGCGTGCACTTTGCGGATGCTCTTGATCAGCAACTCCGTCGCGGTCTGCTTCAGAACGATGCCGGACGTGCCAAGCCGCATCGCCTGCACGAACTCATTCTTGTCGTCCGAAGCCGTCAACACAATGACGCGAGTCTTATTCTTAACGGCCTGCAGGCGTTGCAACGTGCCCAACCCGTCCAGGCCCGGCATTCTGAGGTCCAGCAATAGGATGTCAGGCTCCAACTGCTGCGTGATTTCCAGAGCCTCCCGGCCATCCTGTGCCTGAGCGACGACTTCGAAATCTTCTTCCAGCGCAAGGAGCTTGCAAAGCCCATCGCGGAAGATCGGATGGTCGTCAGCCACCACGATTCGGATCTTCGTCGTTTGGCTGTCAGCCGCAACCAGGGGCGGCCCCTTGACAGGCGTGCTGTTATCGGGCATACACTTCCGCTGCTGGCTTCATTGTATAGATCTTACTAGTACTAAGTCAATCGGTCTGCGCTATTCTGAATATTCTCTATGGAACTGATGCTCGTACCGCTTGAAGTCCCCGAGGGCGGCAACGTGATTCTCGGCCAGACGCACTTTATCAAGTCAGTCGAGGACATTTACGAGGCTGTCGTCAACACCGTCCCACAGATGAGGTTCGGCATCGCCTTCAACGAGGCCTCCGGCCCCTGCCTGACACGGGTGGATGGCAACGACGAGGACCTCAAAGCCATGGCCGGCCGCAACGCGCTGGCCCTCGCCGCCGGCCACGTCTTCGTGGTGGCGATGCGGGATGGGTACCCCATCAACGTGCTCGGCCGCATCCGGGATGTCCCTGAGGTGTGTTCCATCTACTGCGCCACAGCCAATCCCATTCAGGTGGTGGTAGCGGAAAGCGAGCAGGGGCGCGGCGTCCTCGGAGTGATTGACGGCTTCCCGCCCAAGGGCCTAGAGACAGCCGAAGATGCCGAAAAACGCCGCGGGTTCCTCAGGATGATCGGATATAAGCGCTGAGGTCGCCGGTCTCCTGCCTTTGCGTCCGGGTGGGGCGGGCCTCCTGGCCTGCCTTTCAGCGTAGCTTTTCTTCTCCGCGTCGGGGCGCCCGCGCGTGCCTCCAGCCCTACTTCGCCAGGTCGATGCCGAGCTTCTTGAGCTCCTCCGCGTAGTAGCGCCGTTGCAGGATATCCCACTCCTCGCTGCCTTCCGGGATGTCCCGCTTTTGCGAGCGGACCTTGTCGCGCGAGGCGCGGTCCACCTTTTCCTCCGCCACCAGCAGCTCGGTCATGAAGCGCAGGATCTCCAGGCGCACCGCGTTGGTGTCCTTATTCCTGAGCCGCAACTCGTGGCTCTTGCGATACATCTCCACCAGCTTGTGCGAGATTTGCGTGAGCTTGTCCCGCGAGAGCTTCATGTTGTCGCCGGTATCGCGGCCCGATGCGCGAACCACTTTGCGCTGCGCGATCAAGGTGTTCTTGGCCTTCCGGAACATGTCCGAATAGCTCACGCCCTCGCGGCGCATGTACTCGCTATACTGGCTCAAAATGTCCCGAACCTCGTCGTTCAGGCGGTCTTCAAGGGCCAACTCTTCATTGATTACGTCGGCGGTTTTCTGCGCGACCGCGTCCGGCATAGTGGTCTCGATGACGCCGGCGCTCAGTTTCTTGACGAGTTGTCGTGATAGGTAGGCGACGAATTCTCTGGCAAGGAGCATGCTTTAGCGGATACCAGTAGTGTACCATCCGGAACGCCCGGATTCGTCAATCGTAGACGTAATGCAGGACCTTTTTGAGATCGTCCCACGCTTCGCGCTTGGCATCCTGGTTATAAGGCCTCAGAAGGTATGAGGGATGGTACGTCACCATGACCGGTATGTCCCTCCACTGGAACCACTTGCCGCGCATTTTGGTAACCCCTTCCTTATGCCCCAGTAGCGCCCGCGCCGCCGTGCCGCCGAGCGCGCAAAGCGCCTTGGGCCGAATCGCCAGGATCTGCCGGTAAAGAAACTGCCCGCAGGTTTCCATCTCATCCGGCTCGGGAGTGCGGTTGCCTGGGGGCCGGCACTTCACGACGTTGCAAATGTAAACGTCGGCGCGCTGGAGCGGGATGCCCTCCTTCTTCGCAGTGTTCTCGATCATCTGCGTGAGCAACTGCCCCGCGCGGCCCACAAACGGGATGCCCTGCTCGTCTTCATCCGCGCCCGGTCCCTCGCCCACGAAAACCAGCGGCGCATGCTCGTTTCCGACCCCGAACACCAGCTTGTTGCGCCCTTCGTGCAGCCGGCAGCGCTTGCAATCTCCGATATCCTCGCGAATCTGCAACAGACTGGCTTCCCCGGCCCCCGGCCCCAGGTCCCCGGCCCCTACAGGCGTCTTCTCTTCCCCGGCCCCAGGCCCCCGGCCCCCGGCCCCAGTTGACGTCTTCTCTTCCCCGGCCCCCGGGCCCGGGCCCCCGGCCCCTGCGTCCGTGGCCCCTGCTTCCCGCCGGTAAACCGTACCAATCCCCAAGTCCTTGTAAAACTCCAGGTATTGCCGTAGCCGCTCAGCGTCCATTTGACAGCCGCAGCTTCAGCGCCTCGTCGAATATACGGTCCGCAATCACCCGTTTCGTGGCGCGCGGCACAGCCACCGTCTCGCCCGTCCGCATGACCAGAATCACCTCATTCTCATCCGACTCGAACCCTGTCTCGCCGCCCACCAGGTTGCCAACAATCATGTCGCAGTTCTTGGCTTCGAGCTTGCGCCGAGCCTCCGCCTGCACGTTCCCGGTTTCCGCCGCGAAGCCGATCAGAAGACGGGCGCCCTTCTTACGCCCCAACTCGGACAGAATATCGGGAGTGGGATCGAGTTCGAGCGACATCCGCGCGGAGGTTTTCTTGATTTTCTGGTCCGGGACTTTGCTCAGATGAAAATCGGCCACCGCCGCCGCCTTGACCACGATGCCGGCCCGTTCGAGGTTCGCGAATACCTTTTCCCGCATTTCCGCCGCCGTCCGAACCGCAACCACCTCGACGCCGTGGGGAGGCGCCAGACTCACCGGCCCGGTTACCAGGATCACGCGCGCGCCGCGGGCGCTGGCCGCCTCCGCCAACGCGTAACCCATCTTGCCGCTCGAACGGTTGGAAATGTAGCGCACCGGATCGAGCGGCTCCTGGGTGGGTCCGGCGGTGATCAAAACGGTCTCCCCCGACAGGTCCCGGCGCCGGGAAAGCTCGTGGACGATGGCTTCGGCGATGGTTTCCGGATCCGCCAGCCGGCCCGGTCCCGTCATCCCGCACGCCAGATATCCGCTTTCCGGCTCCACGATGCGGTGTCCCCGCCGGCGCAGCGTCTCCACGTTGGCCTGCGTTGCGGGATGCGTCCACATGTTCACATTCATGGCGGGCGCCAGTACCACCGGTCCGGTGAACGCCAGATAGACCGTGGTCAGAAAATCGTCGGCCAGACCGTGCGCCAGCTTGGCCATCAGATCGGCCGTGGCCGGAGCAATCGCGAAGACCTCGTGCTCTTGGGCAATCGTTATGTGCTCGATGGCGCTTTCGATCGCGAACAGGTTGGTCAACGTCTTGCGTCCGGTGAGGGCGGCGAAAGTCAGGGGACGGACGAATTCCTGGGCGGCATCCGTCATAACCGCTTGCACTTCGTGCCCCTGTTGCATCAGCAGGCGCGCAAGCTCCGCGGCCTTGTAAGCCGCAATGCCGCCGCCGACGCCGAGGAGGATCTTCATGGGACTGGCCGGCCTGCCCACGCCGTCCACGGGGTGGCCGGCTTACGCCATGGCCTCCGGCTGCAGCGCCTCCGGAGCCTCTCCGGTGAGGCTATACTTCACCAGGCCTCGCCGTACTTCCTCCATGGCGATGACCGTGGGCTTCTTCGACGAAGTCGGCAGCACCGGCCGCGCGCCGGCTTGCAATTGCCGGGCTCGCTTGGCCGCCACGATGATGTAGCGGTACGTGCTCTGTTCGGCGTCGTCGGGGATGGTGCAGTGGGCGTTGTTTCGCGGAGCTTTATCTGCCATAAATCTCGATGCCTTTTCAAATATCGAATGTGTTCAGAATGGGCCGGATCAAACCCTCGATCCTGATCCGCCGCACCCTCTCCGCCTTCACAATAGCGCCCAGGGTAGCGTCGGACTCTTCAAGATCCCGGTTGATCAACACGTAATCGTAAGCCTTGTATCTCCGGATTTCCTCGGCGGCGTCCCGCAACCGCCTGGCAATCACATCGTCCCGGTCTTCCCCACGCGCCCGCAACCGCTGCTCCAGAATTTGACGCGAGGGCGCCAGGACGAAAATCGTCACCGCCTCGGGAACCTTGCTCTTCAATTGTCTCGCACCTTGCACGTCGATGTCGAGTACCAGGTCCTTGCCCTCGGCCTGGGCCTGTTCCAGAACGCCCTGGTGGGTCCCGTAATAATTGCCGAACACCTCGGCCCACTCCAGAAACTCATTGCGGGCGATCATGCCCTCGAAATCCCCGCGCGCCACGAAATGGTAGCTCTGGCCGTTCACTTCGTGCCCGCGCGGCTGGCGGGTGGTGTAGGAGACTGAAAACCTCAGCCCCGGATCTCCGGCCAGCAGGCGCGCCACCAGCGTGGATTTTCCCGAACCCGAAGGCGCGGAAACAATAAAGACAGTAGTCATTCTAAATTCAACGATTGTTCGCGGATCTTGTCGATTTCCGATTTCGCGGACAGGCCCAGATCCGTAATGGTAAGGCCCAGCTCGCCCAGGCCGCCGGTCTTCGACAAGACCGTGTTCGATTCCCGGTTCATTTCCTGCAACAGGAAGTCCAGCCGCTTGCCCACCTCGCCGCCGCCCCGCAGCATTTCTTCCACTTGCGCCGTGTGAACTCTCAGGCGAACCAGTTCCTCCGCAATGTCGCTGCGGTCGGCCAGCAGAGCGGCCTCCTGCGCCAGGCGCTGAGGGTCGATGGGCGCCCCTTGCAGCAACTCCGCCAGCTTCTCCGACAGCCGCTTATGGAAGGCTGCCGCGGCGCCCGCGCGAATCTCTTCCATCCGTGTCACCAGGCCCAGGAGGTTCTGGCAACGCTGCCGGATTTCATCGGCGGTGGCCGCCCCTTCGCGCTCGCGTACCTGGTTCAAAGCGGCCACGGCTGCGGCGGCCGCTTCCAACGCCGCTTTCGCCACATCGTCCGGAAGCGCCTCAGCCTCTCCGGCGCTCAGCATCCCCGGAACGCGCAAGGCCGAATTGAGGTCCGGCTGCCCTTCCACGCGGTACTTCCCGGCCGCTTCCCGGAAAGCGCGCATGTAAACGTCGAGCAGCGCGCGGTTCAATACCGGTGCGCCCGGGCCGCCGGTCCGCGCAATCGTCACGTTGACTTGCACGTGTCCGCGCACCAGGCCGGTCTTGGCCGCCGCGCGGATTTCGCCTTCCATCGCTTCCAGCTCCGGAGGCAGGTGCAACTGCAAATCCAGGCCGCGATGGTTCACGCTCTTGAGGCTGAAGACAATTTCGCCTTGCGCCGTGGCCTTTCGCACCATGGCGAAGCCCGTCATGCTGCGCACGCTCATCCTTCCACCACCGTTCCGGCATTCTCGAATTGCAGCTCGTAGAGCCGCTGATAGAGGCCGCCCTGCCTCACCAGTTCCTCGTGCGTCCCCGTCTCCCGGACGCGTCCTTTGGACAGCACCACAATCTTGTCCGCCCGTCGAACGGTGGATAGCCGGTGCGCGATGACAATCACCGTGCGGTGCTCCATCAGATTGGACAGCGCCTTCTGCACCAGCATCTCGGATTCGGTGTCCAGGTTCGAGGTGGCTTCGTCCAGAATCAGGATCGGAGCGTTCTTGAGCAAGGCGCGCGCAATCGCGATGCGCTGCCGCTGCCCGCCGCTTAGCTTCAGCCCCCGGTCGCCGATGACGGTGTCGTAACCCTCCGGCATTTTCCGGATGAACTCGTCCGCCAGAGCCGCCTCCGCCGCGCGCCGGATCTCCTCCAGCGGCGTGCCCGGCCGCCCATAGGCGATGTTGTTCGCAGCCGTATCGTTGAACAGGAACGTATCCTGCGCCACGATGCCGATCAGCGCCCGAAGCGAAGCCAGGTTTATCTCGCGAACGTCGCGCCCGTCCACTTTCAAGGCGCCGTCGGTAATGTCGTAAAACCGCGGCGCCAGATTCGCCAGCGTGGTTTTGCCGGCGCCGCTCGGCCCCACCAGGGCGACAATCTCGCCCGCTTTCACTTCCAGGTCGAGGCCGTGTATGTGGAAACCCTTCGGAGCCCCGGGGTAGCAGAACGAAACGTTCTCGAAGACAATCGCCTGCCGAAACGCCTCCAGCTTCGGAGCGCCGGGCTTCTCGACAATCTCCTCGACGTGGTCCAGATATTCGAAAACCTTCTGCGAAGCTCCCAGCGCCTGCTCGAAAATGTTGTGAATGCCCACCAGCCGCTTCACCGGCTCGTAGAGCAACAACAGCGCGACGACGAAGCTCATGAACTCCGCCGCGGTCAACTGGTGGGCCTTGATCTCCTCCCTGGCGAACCACAGCAACACGACAATCGTCATCGCCGCGAACATTTCAATCAACGGAGAGGATAGCGCCTGCAAAAGCACGTACCGCACGTTGGTCCTCAACAGCTTGTGCGCGGCATCCCGGAATCGGCGCGATTCGTAGCCTTCCGCCCCGAACGCTTTCACCACCATGTGCCCGCTGATGGTCTCCTGCAAAATCTGTGTCAACTCGGCCTGCCGTTCCTGCGTGCGCCGGCTGGTGCGCCGGATACGCCGGCCGATGCGTGTCGTCGGTATGATAACGAACGGAAGCACCGTCAGGCTGACCAGCGCCAGCTTCCAGTCGTAGCTCATCACCACGAATGCCAGCCAGATGGCGCTGAACGTTTGCCGGAGAAGGTCCGCCAGGATTTGCGAGACAGCCACCTGGACCTTGTCCACGTCGTTCATAATCGACGACATGAGCTTGCCCGTGGAATGCTGCTCGAAAAACTCCGCGCCCTGCTTCAACACCTTTTCGAAAATCCGGTTTCGCAGATCGGTAACGGCCGAAAACCCGGCATAGCTCACCAGATAGTTGCCCACGTAGTCGCAGACGCCCTTGGTGAAGAACACCGCCAGGATGGCGAACGCAACCATGTTGAAAATATTCTTGAGGTGGCTGGGAACAATCTGGTTGAGATAGAGCTGATGGTGGAGGAACGGGTGGGGCAAGAGTGGCGCCCGCGTGTCCGGCGAGGAGGGATCGAGTACGCGGTCGAAAATCGGCCGTATCAGCAGCGCCAGCATGGCCTGTGTCGCGCCCGCCACCGCCATGAGCACCACCGCCCCGGCCAAATGCCCCGCATACCGCCGCGCATAGGAAAGCAGCCGCCTCAGTCCGTTCATGCGGCCACCTTCAATCGCGTAAGGGCATCGAGGACCTGCCCAATCTCCACGCCGCCGATGCCCGCCGGGCTCCGCACCACCTCCGACGCCGTCCGCCACGGTCCCCAGATGGCAGGGTCCGACGGGCCGAAGACCACTACCGACGGCACGCCGAACGCCGCCGCCATGTGCGCCGGTCCGGAATCGTTGCCCACAAACAGCGCGGCCCCCGCCAGCAGCGCCTTAATCTCCGAAAGCGGCGCCCCGGCCACGGTTCGATAAGCCCGAAACGGCGAAAGGTCGTCACCCGCCGCGCCGATAAACACCGTCTCCATCCCGCAGCTCTTCAGACGTTCCGCCACTGCCAGAAATCCGTCCGCCCGCCAAGTCTTCTCCGCCGTAGCCGCAACCGGGTGGATCGCACAGCAGTGGGGCAGGCGCTTTTGCCTGCCATCTTGTATTACCAGCTTCGCCCCCGGAATCTCCACCCTCTCCGCGCCCAAATAAAACATCGCGCTGGCCAAATGTTCCGCCGTATGTACCTTCCGCTCCGCGCCCAGAATCTCCTGCGCCCGCGGAATGTGTACGTTGTACGCCCACCGCCGCCGGTAGTGCCCGAATCCCGCTCGATAGCGCGCGCACGAGAGCGCCGTCATCCACGCGCTCCGCGGGCCGCCGTGGAAGTTCAGGCAAAGCGCCGGACGCCAGCGCCGCAGCGCCGCCAGTCGCGGCGGAAGAATCTCCTCCACATCGGGGTTGCCTTCGAAGATGTCGCGGAAGCGGTCTTCCACCATCACCGCCACTCGCAGATCCGGCCGGGCGCGCTTCAAGATGTCCAGCGCGGGCGTGGTGAGCACGCAATCGCCCAGCGAGCGCAGCCGGATAATCGCGGCCCGGCCCTCCCGCGGCAGATTCTCCAGAATGCTCCCCACACGGCGCCTACTCTTCGATTGTCGCCTGGTCCACGAGCATCACGGGAATCTCGTCCCGTATTGGATAGACGCGATGGCACTCCACGCACTTCAGGCCGCTCTGGTCGGCCTTCATATCGAGCGCCGCCTTGCACACCGGGCAGACGAGAATTTCGAGCAGGTCTTTGCTGATAGCCATAGCGAATATATAGTCTAGCAGGGTGTAGCCAAGCCTCCGAATTGGCCGTACCACATGGTCGTTTCGTACGGAAACTGCACGTATCCGTCTTTCTGGTACCGGTCGAACGCCTCGCGCAGCTCCCTCATCATCGGCTCGTGGGACGGATGTCCGGACAGCGGCGCATAGCTCGAGGACATCAGCCGCCCCTTCAGCCCGTCGAAGTCGAACCGCTGCGCGTGCGTGTAGGTCGCTCGCCGGACCGTTCCGCTCTGGAAGAACTCCCTGATCGCCCCTTCGTCGTTGCGCATCGCGCGGATTTTGGCGTAATCCACCCCATTCCGCACCAGCACCGCCTCATACGCGTCGTGGAACTCCGACGGACCGCTCCCACGCTCGTTCCACGCCAGCGCCACCCAACCGCCGGCCTTCAGTATCCGGCGGAACTCCGCGCGCGCCGCCGCCGGCTCAAACCAGTGAAAGGCCTGACCGGCAACTACCAGATCCACGCTGGCGGTCCGCAGGCCAGTTGCCTCAGCGCGTCCCCCGATCTGGTGGAACCGGTGAAACCTCTGCATCGCCTTCCGGCACGCCGCCCGCATCGCGGCATTCGGCTCCACGCCGAATACGGTGTTCCCGTTCTCCAGGAAAATCACGGCCAGATTGCCGGTGCCGCACCCCATGTCCGCGATCGCCGCGCCCTCATGCAAGCCGCAATCCGTGCGCAGCGTTTCAATCAGTTCGCGGGGATAGCCGGGCCGGTAGCGAGCATAATCCTCCACGCGGTCCGAAAATCTCTCCGCCGGGTCTACTCCATCTGAAAGTCGCCCCATCTGCTTCCATGCTACCCTCTCATGCGCCCCGCGTTATGCTATTGGCTTGACGCCCCAGATCGACTCGGATCGAGAGAGGCAGCCGCCGCGGGCATCCGTCGTGGTGGTTTCGCACAACCGGGTGGAGTCCTTACGCCGGTGCCTGCAGTCCTTGGAGAACTCCGAGGGCCGCGAGACCGTTCAGATCGTCGTCGTCGATAACGGCTCGCGGGACGGAAGCGCGCAGCTCGACGCCGATTTTCCTAAGGCGCAGTTCATCCGCCTCCCCAAGAACTTCGGCCTCACCAAGGCCATGAATCTCGGTTGGCGCGCCGCCGACTCGCCCTACGTCCTCTTCCTGCACGACGATTGCGAGGTCCAGCCGGACACGGTCCTGCGCCTGGCCGAAGCCCTGGACGCCCATCCCGAAGCTGCCGCCGTCTGCCCGCTACTGGTGGATGCCGAAGGCCGCCCAGCCCCGCAATTTGGCAGCTTTCCCCCCGATGGCCTTTACCGTCCCGCCGAGCTTTCGGGAACGGAGCCGGAACCCGTCCAGTACCCGCGCGGAGCCGCCCTGATGATTCGCGTCTTCGTCATCAAGGCCGTCCGCCAGATCGACGAGCACTACGGCCAATTCGGGGCCGATGCCGATCTTGCCATGCAGATCCGCCGCGCATCCAAGAAGATTCTGCTGCTTCCCGCCGTCCAGGTGCGCCACCGCGGCAGCACCGGATATTCCGCCGCCCAGAGCGCAGACTTCTTGTTGAGCCGCGCCGTCTTCCTCGGCAAGTACCAGAGCCTGGGCGCCGGGATTCGGGCCCGCATCTCCGCCATCCTCGGTCCTCTGTTCTCGTTCCGTTTTGGTGAACTCAAGTACACCTTACCCGGCCAGAAGATCGACGGCACGCAACTATAACGTACGTATCCATCCGCTCTGCCTGCCGGCTGCTTTAGGGCGCAGTCCCCATCCCCCCTCCAAACCTGCAACAATAAGGCAGCATGAGGGATGCACTTATGGGTAAGCCCAAGTCGGCCGCATCCGGCGGAGCCGCCGCCGCTGTCCACAAGGACATCGCGGGGCTCCTGGCGAACAGCGAGCACATGGTCGCCGCTCTTCTGGAGTCCGCTTCCCAATCCATCGTCAGCGTCGATCGCTCCGGCTTGATCGTCCTCGCAAACGCCCGCACCGAGGAAATGTTCGGCTATGATCGCGCGGAGATGCTCGGTTCGCCCATTGAGATGCTTTTACCCGAAGCGGTCCGCGCTAAGCATGTCGGGGATCGGGCCGCCTACTTCGCCAACCCCCACGTCCGTCCCATGGGAACCGGCATGGAACTCGCCGGGCGCCGCAAGGACGGATCGGAATTTCCGGTCGAAGTGAGCCTCAGCTTCGTCCGCACCCAGGATGGCGTCTTCGGCATCGCCTTCGTCAGCGACATCAGCCAGCGCAAACGCCTCGAAGAGCAGTTGATGCACGCGCAGAAGATGGAAGCCGTGGGCCGGCTGGCCGGCGGCGTCGCACACGATTTCAACAATATGCTGACCGTCATCGCGGGCTACAACCAGATGATTCTCGATCAGCTCTCGGCGCTCGACCCCCTGCGAGGCTACGCCGAGGAGATCCTCAAAGCAGCCGACCGCGCCGCAGCCCTCACCAATCAACTCCTGGCCTTCAGCCGCCGCCAGATTGTGCAGCCGCGCATCTTCGACGTGAACATGGTGCTCCTGCACACCGAGAAGATGCTGCGCCGCCTGATCGGCGAAGATATCGAGCTGTCGTTGCACCTGAGTCCCGCCGCCGGGAACATCAAGGCCGATCCCGGGCACCTTGAACAGGCCATTTTCAACCTGGCCACCAACGCCCGCGACGCCATGCCCAAGGGCGGCCTGATCGCCATCGAGACCGCCGCCGCTACCCTCGACGATACCTACGCCAAGACCCACATGGGCGTCAATCCGGGCGAGTACGTCATGATCGCCGTAAGCGACAACGGGCATGGAATGGATGTCGAAACCCGGCGGCGGATCTTTGAGCCGTTCTTCACCACCAAGGAGAGAGGCAAAGGCACCGGCCTCGGCTTGGCAACCGTTTACGGCATTGTGAAGCAGGCCGGCGGCGATATCTGGGTTTACAGCGAAATCGGCCGCGGCACCACCTTCAAGCTCTACTTTCCGAAAGTCTCCGAGGCGGCCACCGATTTGCGCGACGAAGGCGTCGTCGCCCCCCAGGGCGCCGAGACCATCCTCGTGGTGGAAGATGAACAGGGCGTGCGCGAACTCACCACCAAGATGCTGAAACGCCTGGGTTACCAGGTGCTCGCCGCGGCCGGCGGCGCCGAGGCGCTGAAGATCGCCGAGGCCAACGCCGGGCAGATAGCCCTGGCCGTGACGGACGTGGTGATGCCCAACATGAGCGGCGCGCAGCTTGCCGCTGAACTCCGCCGCACCCAGCCGCATATAAAAGTCGTCTTCATTTCGGGCTATACCGAGAACGCCATCTCCCAGCATGGCGTGCTGGAGCAGGGCGTGGCTTTCCTGGCGAAACCCTTCACCCGCGAGTCCCTCGCCCGCAAACTGCGCGAGATCCTCGGCGCCCCGCGTCCCAAGTAGATTCGTGCCGCCCATCCCCTTCGTACGGAAACATACGCCGGACCACCCCTATCCCACTGATTCCCCGATATATGGGACTTCCGGTTCATATCGGAAGTCTACTTGTTGCGCCCGCCGCATGAAGGGCATCATCGAATCACCCCGGAAAAGGAGGGCAAAACGATGCAGGCGATGATCCGATACCCCAACGGCCGAAGAGTTGAAGCGCTGGTACTATCCATTGGCAGAAACGTCATCCGTATGGTTCCGCGTCAGGGCGCCGACACGGTCGAGTTGCGGCTGAGTTACGGCCGGTGGACCGATGAAAGCGGCGTCCCCATTGAGTTTGAGTCTTTTGTCGCCGCTGACGGCGTCGATATCCGCTACATCCTGAACACGCCGGAGGCTTACGCGGCTGCGTCCTAGCTGTGGCACGCTGGTGTTAGTATGCCGGAGCGACAGCGGGTCGTGATCGTAGGAGGGGGATTCGGCGGGCTATACGCGGCGCGGCAATTGAAGGGCGCGGCGGTCGATGTCACGCTGATCGATCGACGCAATTTTCATCTGTTTCAGCCGCTCCTCTACCAGGTGGCGACGGGCGGGCTGTCGCCGGGCGAAATCGCGTCTCCCTTGCGCGCGGTGCTGAGCCGGCAGCGCAACGTCGAGGTGCTGCTGGGCGAGGTGGTGGACCTGGACGTGGAAGGCCGGCGCGCGATCCTGCGCGACGGGGAGGCGGCGTACGACCAGCTTGTCCTGGCCACGGGAGCCACCGATCACTACTTCGGCCACGACCAGTGGGAAAGGTTGGCGCCCGGTCTGAAGACGGTCGAGGACGCCACCGAGATCCGGAGCCGCGTGCTGCTGGCGTTTGAGCGGGCCGAGCGCGAATCCGATCCCGCGGCGCGCCGCGCCCTGCTGAACTTCGTGATTGTGGGTGCGGGCGCGACGGGCGTCGAATTGGCGGGGGCGCTGGGCGAGATCGCCAACGACACGCTGCGCCACGATTTTCGCCACATCAATCCAGCCGAGGCGGGCATCTTGTTGCTTGAGGGGACCGGCCGCGTGCTGCCGTCGTACCCGCCGGAGCTTTCTGCAAAGGCCGAGAAACAACTGATCGCGCTCGGAGTGCGCACGCGCCACAACGCCCTGGTGACGAACATCGATAGCGACGGCGTGACGCTCGAATCCGCCGGCAAGACCGAGCACATTGCGGCGCGGACCGTGCTGTGGGCGGCCGGCGTGCGGGCTTCGGGGCTGGGACAAGTACTGGCGCAACGGACGGGCGCCAGGCTCGACCGGGCGGGACGGGTATTGGTCGAGCCGGACCTGAGCGTGCCGGGACCCCCCGAGATCCACGTAATCGGCGACCTGGCGAATTTCAGCCATCAGACCGGCGCGCCCTTGCCGGGAGTGGCGCCCGTGGCCATGCAGCAGGGGCGCTACGTCGCGCGCCTCATCCGCAAGCGGTTGGTAGCGCCGACGGTCTCTGCCGGCGGTGGGTTGCGCGGCGAACCGGCGCCATTCCATTACTTCAACAAAGGCAGCCTGGCGACCATCGGGCGCAATCGCGCCGTGGCCGACTTTGGATTTCTGCGCGTGGCCGGGTTCCCGGCGTGGTTCCTGTGGGTTTTCGTGCACCTGATGTACCTGGTGGAATTCGAAAACCGCATGTTGGTGTTCGTCGAGTGGGTGTACAACTACATCACGCGCAATCGTGGCGCGCGATTGATCACCGGCCAGTAGCGGAGCACTCCCCCGGTTCTGGTACCCTGACCTTTATGAAACCCGCCTTGCTCCTCTGCTGTCTCCTGGCCGGCTTATGCACTCTCCACTCCCAGGACCGCGTTTACGCCATCAAGAGTGCGCGCATGTTCGATGGCGTTAACGATCGCATGACGGAGCCGGGGCTCGTGGTGGTGTCGGGGCGCAAGATTCTGTCTGTGGGCGGCGCGGCGCCTGCCGGATCCACGCCGATTGACCTCGGCGACGCCACGCTCCTGCCCGGCTTCATCGACGCCCATACGCATCTTTCCGACGATTTCAACGCCGACTACAACGGCAAGATGCTGACGTCCCTGCAGCGTCCCACGGCGGAGCAGGCGATCCGCGCCACGGCCAATGCGCGCGCCACGCTGATGGCGGGCTTCACCACGGTTCGCGACCTTGGGTCGAACGATTTCATCGACGTTGGGCTGCGGAACGCCATCAATGCCGGCGTGGTCCCCGGACCGCGCATGTTGGTCTCGGTTCACGCGCTGGGTTCCACCGGCGGCCATTGCGACGATAGCGCGGGTTTCCGTTTCGACGTGTTCCATCGCGAAACCGGGCCGGAGGATGGCGTCATCAACTCGCCGGACCAGGCGCGCTACGCCGTCCGCTTCAACATCAAGTACGGCGCCGACGTGATCAAGACCTGCGCCAGCGGCGGCGTGCTATCTCCCACCGACGACGTCGATGTTCCGCAGTTGTCCCAAGCCGAGCTGAACGCGCTGGTGGAGGAAGCCCACACGCTGAAGCGCAAGGCCGCCGCGCACGCGCATGGGGCCGAAGCGGCGAAGCGGGCCATCCGCGCCGGGATCGATTCCATTGAGCACGGCACGTTTCTCGATGACGAGGCGCTCCAGATGATGCACGATCGCGGCGTTTTCCTGGTCCCCACGCTCACGACGCGCGTGGGGCTGACCCAGTCCAAATTCCCGCCGCTGGTGCAGGCTAAGGCGGAACGCGCCATCGCGCAGCAGGACGCCATGCTGCGGCGCGCGCTGGCGCTCGGCGTACGCATCGCGCTGGGCACGGATGCCGCGGTCTACCCGCATGGACTGAACGCCACGGAGTTCGCCTTGATGGCCGCCGATGGAATGCCCACCGCGCAAGCGCTGAAAGCCGGGACCTCGACCGCGGCCGAGTTGTTGGGGCTTGGGGACGCCGTTGGCGCGCTCAAGTCCGGAATGCTGGCCGATATCGTGGCCGTACCGGGCAACCCGCTGACGGACATCAAAGCGACCGGCAACGTGATTTTCGTCATGAAAGAGGGAACGGTTTACAAGAACGACCGGCACTGAGGCCAGGCATGTCTATCCAATCGATTGCGCGGACCGGCTTTCTGACGGCCACTCTGGCCCTGGCTGCAAACGCCCAGGCCACACTGAAAGACGCCTACAAGGGCATCTTCTATATCGGCAGCGCCGTCAACCAGGCCCAGTTCAACGAGCAGGATGCGCGCGGCGACCCCATTATTACCTCACAGTTCAACACCATCAGCCCGGAAAACGTTTTGAAGTGGGATTCCGTTCATCCCCGGCCGGATGTCTACAACTTCGAGCAAGCCGACCGCTATGTCGCGTTTGGCGAGAAGTATCGCATGTGGATTGTGGGCCACAACCTGGTGTGGCACAGCCAGGTTCCACAATGGGTTTTCCAGGACGAAAATGGCGCGCCGCTCAACCGGGACGCGTTGCTCAAGCGGATGCGCGACCACATCATGACCGTCGCGGGCCGCTACAAGGGACGGATCGACAGTTGGGACGTGGTCAACGAAGCCTTGAACGAAGATGGCACGCTGCGACAGTCGCAGTGGCTGAAGATCATTGGCGACGACTACATCGCCAAGGCGTTTCGATACGCCCACGAAGCCGATCCCCACGCCGAGTTGAATTATAACGACTACAACCTCGAGAACGAGGCCAAGCGCAATGGCGCAGTGGCGCTCGTTAAGAGGCTTAAGGATCAGGGCATCGCGATCGCAGCCGTTGGGCTGCAAGGGCACGACAATCTGGATTGGCCCACGGTTGAGCAACAGGACGCTACCATCGCGGCTTTCAAGGGGCTGGGCGTCAAAGTCTGCATTACGGAGCTCGACGTAGATGTGCTGCCCGCGGCCGGGCGCCAACCTACCGCCGACGTTGCCGCCACCGCCGCCGGCGCGGCCAATTCCAACCCCTACGCCGCGGGGCTTCCGGACTCCGTGCAACAGGCGCTGGCCAAGCGCTACGCCGACCTGATGGGCGTGTACCTCAAGTATCGAGGTACGGTCACGCGGGTCACTTTCTGGGGCGTCACGGACGGCGATTCCTGGAAGAACAACTTTCCGGTGCGGGGCCGGACCAACTATCCGCTGCTGTTCGACCGCGCCGGCAAGCCCAAGCCCGCTTTCCATGCGGCCATCCAGGCGGCGCGCGACGCCACGGCCCATTGAGGTACGGCTCGACCATGCGCGCTGCCGCGAAGCTTCAGCGAATCGGATTCACCATCTGCTGCCTGCTTTGTCTTGTGCGGCCGGCAGCCGCGGCCATTAATGCTTTAAACCTGGGGCCAAGTTACGATTCCGCGGGCAACGTGGTGTTTCGCGTCTATTCCTCGCGCGCCACGCACATCGAAGTAGACCTGTATGCCGCGCCCATGAACTCATCCGAGGCGTTAAGCGTCCCGCTGAATGCGGACGCCAGCACGAATATCTTTTCCGTTTCGATACCCATTGCGACCTTGCAGGCTGCCGGCATCACGGGGCCGGTGTATTACGGATACCGCGCCTGGGGGCCGAACTGGCCGTATTCCACCGCTTGGACCAAGGGATCGGACGTGGGATTCGTCGCCGACGTCGACGCTCAGGGCAATCGCTTCAACCCCAATAAGCTGCTGATCGACCCGTATGCGCGCGAAATCAGCCAGGACCCGCTCAATGCCGCATGGACTGACGGAACCGTCTATGCGTCCGGCGCCAACTACCGCAATCTGGACAGCGGCAACATGGGGCCGAAGAGCATCTTGTGGACGCCGGCTGGCCAAAGCACGGGCGTCAAGCCCACGCGCGCGCAGAAGGACGACATTATCTACGAAGTCAACCTGCGCGGCTTGACTAGGAACGATAGCAGCGTCCCCGCCGCGCTGCAGGGAACCTATGCCGGCGCGGCGCTCAAGGCGCCATACCTTGCAAGTCTCGGAGCAACAGCCATCGAGTTTCTACCCGTCCAGGAACTACAGAACGACGCCAACGACAACACGCCCAACTCGACTAGCGGACAGGGTTACTGGGGTTATGGGACGCTGAACTACTTCGCGCCGGACCGCCGCTACTCATCCAACAAGGCGGCGGGCGGCCCCACGAGTGAGTTCCAGGGCATGGTGAAAGCCTTTCATGACCAAGGACTCAAGGTGTACATCGACGTGGTCTATAACCATACCGGCGAGGGCTATGCGTGGAACCCGGGAGATACAACCACTTACAACATTCTTTCCTGGCGCGGCCTCGACAATCCCACATACTATGAACTGACCTCTGACATGCAATACTCCTGGGACAATACCGGCGCGGGCGGCAATTACAACACCGATAACCCCATCGCGCAGAACCTGATTGTCGATTCGCTCGCTTACTGGCGAGACGCCATGGGCGTGGACGGCTTCCGTTTCGATCTTGCCCCGGTGTTGGGAAACACTTGTACCGCCGGCTGCTTCAATTTCAGCAGTAGCGACAGTAACACGGCTATTCGCCGCATCCTGCGGGAACTGCCGCAGCGTCCCGCCACCGGCGGCAGCGGCATCGACCTCTACGCCGAGCCATGGGCGATAGGCGGCAACTCCTACCAGTTGGGTGGGTTTCCCTCCGGCTGGTCGGAATGGAACGGCAGTTACCGCGACTTACTGCGTCAAGCCCAGAATGGATTGAATGTGGACTCAGTCACTCCCGGTCAACTGGCCACGCGCTTCGCCGGTTCGTCCGATCTGTTCCAGGGCCGTCAACCTTGGAATTCGACGAATGTCATGGTGGTGCACGACGGCTTCACTCTCAAGGATCTGTACAGTTGCAATGGTCCGAATAACAATCAACCCTGGCCATATGGTCCTTCCGATGGCGGCAACTCGACCAATTACAGTTGGGACCAGGGCGGAGCCGCGGCGGACCAGCGCGCGGCCGCTCGCGTCGGCTTCGCCTTCTTAATGCTGAGCGCCGGAACGCCGCTGATGACGGGCGGAGACGAGTACCTTCGCAGCCTCCAGTGCAATAACAATCCCTATAACGTCGATTCCATCGCGAATTGGCTCAGCTACGCGCCGACCGGCGATCAAAGCAACTTCAACGCTTTCGTGAGGGGCATGATTGCCTTTCGCAAGGCCCACGCCGCGCTGCGCCCGCTCAATTTCTATTCGCCTTCGCAGTTGACCTGGTGGACGCCCGCGGGCGCGCCGGCCGGTGCAGACTACTTTGACAATGCCAACAACCACGCGATCGCCTACCAGCTCGATGGCGCGGCGCTGAGCGATAGCTACCCTTCCCTCTACGTCGCCTACAACGGCTGGCAAGATGGCGTGAACTTCACGCTGCCATCGCCCGGCAGCGGCGCAAACTGGTACCGGATTGTGGATACCTGCGGCTGGGCCGAAGGCCCCAACCAGGTGCGCCCGCCCGGATCTGAGGACCTCATCGGCGGACAGGGGTACGTGTACGGGGTGTGCGGCCGCGGCCTGGCGCTATTCATCGCGAAGTGAGAACAGGCGAGGCTGCTTCATGACGGCTTAGCGCGCGTCTTGCGCCGGCGCACGTAGTGGAAATGAATCAGATAGATATTCTCGCCTCCGCCATGCTTCGCGACCTTGAGCAGGTCCACGACGCCAAGAAACCCCGACTCGCGCGCCAAGGCCGGAGTGATATCCGGAAAGCCTATCGGCTCGACGGAATCCACTTCGATTTCGCCTTCCTCCATGCGGTACCGCCTGCCAACTTTGACGTGGGGACGCGTCCATATTCGGACGCTGCATGTGATTTCTCCGCGACGCACCCCGTCGCGAAGCCGCTTGGTAAACACCATGATGAGAGTTTACTCCCGCGGATCCGCCGCCTTGGGGCGCCTGACGCGCGTACGCTGTGTTAAGGTCTGAGTTTGGCAAGCTGCCAAGGCAAAGGATAACCATGAAAACCAGAATCCACGTTGTGCTCTTGCTCGCACTGGCGCTCACGCTGATTGGCGGCGCGCTGACGATGGCCGGACAGTCCGGAGCGGCCAATGTTCCGCCCAGACCGAAGGGACCTTGCGACATCTACGCCGCCGCCGGCGACCCGTGCGTGGCCGCCCACAGCACCACGCGCGTGCTGTACGCCTCCTACAACGGCCCGCTCTACCAGGTGCTGCGCCAGTCGGACGGCAAGACCCTGGACATCGGGGTGGTTGCGTCCGCCGCGTCGCCGGTCCCGGATGCGGGCGGGTACGCCAACGCGGCCGCGCAGGATGCGTTCTGCGCCAACACGTACTGCTGGATCGCCACCATCTACGATCAATCCGGCAAGCATAACGACCTCACCCAGGCTCCCCGCGGCGGGTTCAGCGGCCCGGCCCTGGGCGGATTTAACAACCTCCCGCTCGCCGATATGGCGCCAATCACGATCATGGGCCACAAAGCCTACGGCGTCTTTATCGAGCCGGGCATGGGCCTGCGCGAGGATGACGCCAAGGGCACTGCCGTGGACGACCAGGCCGAGGGTCAGTACTGGGTCATCAACGGCCTGCACTACAACTCAGGCTGCTGCTTCGACTACGGCAACGCGGAGACCGACAGCCGCGACGACGACAATGGCACAATGGAAACCGCCTACTACGGCGACGCCACCGCCTGGTTTCACGGCAATCCTCCCGGCCCGTGGATCATGACGGACCAGGAGAACAACCTGGTGGGTTGCGTGAACCCGGATGGATCGAAACTCTGCGCCACCGTGCCGAACATCGCGTGGCGGTTCGTGACGGCGATCGCCAAGGGAGAACCGCACCACTGGACCTCGATGGGCGGCGATTCGCAGAAGGGCGCGCTGGCGGTGATGTTCGACGGACCGCGCGTCAACGCGACCTATGACCCGATGCGCAAGCAGGGCGCTATCCTCCTGGGCAACGGCGGCGACAACAGCAACGGCTCGCAAGGCACCTTCTATGAAGGCGCGATGACGGCCGGCGGCACGTTCCCGACGAATGCGACCGACCAGTTGGTGCAGGCCAACGTGGTGGCTGCCAGGTACGACGTGGCGCGGCTGAGCCTCGCGCCAGCATCGGCAATTGCAACCGCGCCCGGACTCCAGACGTTCGCACCGCGGTCCTCGCAGAACGCGGCTTTGACGTTCACGAATACCACGGGCGCCCCCGTAACGGGCGTCAAGCTGAGCCTTTCCGTGCCCACGGGGTGGACCGCTGTGGCCTCAGGCGCCAGCACGATCGCGGCGCCGGTTGCGCCGGGCGCCAGCGTGAGCGCGACCTTCAAGGTCACCTCCGGGCCGGCGGCATTCAACGGCGACCTGGTAGGCAACGCCGCGTGGACGGCGAACGGCAGGGCGCAATCCGAGAAAACCGCCGAGAAGGTGCGGAACGTCAGCCCGATCAAGATCAACGAATTCCGCGTTAGCGCCGGTTCCAACTCGACGGACTCGTTCATCGAGCTATACAACGCCGGCGCCGGCAGCGTCGATATCTCCAACTGGACCCTGACCGAGCACCCGGCCCAGCAGGCCATCTTCTCGAAGGTGACCGTCCCAACCGGGACCAGGCTCGCGGCTCGCGGCTTCTACCTGCTCGGCCTCTCGAACTCCGGGCTGGCGGTACCCGCGCGCGCGGGCGATACCACCATCAGCGTCAGGAGCACGGCCGGCATGAACGCGGGCGATTCGATCGCCATCGACACCGGCTCCAACGTGGAGACACGCAAGATCGCAAGCATCGGGACGCCGGCCGGCGCCAGCACGACGCTATGGCAACCCCTCCCCGAAGGTCCCGTGATCACGATTCCCGCCGGCTCAACCAACGTGCCTTTCACGGCCCCCGGCGGCGGGCGTGGCGGGAACGAGCAACCCAGCTTCACGGTAGGCGAGAAGATCGCCATCGGCTACGGCGCCACCTATCCCGCCGTCGCAAGAGACCTGGAGAAGTACGAAGTGGTCACGGTCACCGCGGTCGGCAAGCCGGGCACGCAAGCCCGCCTGGGCGCGGATGCGCCCGCCGGCTCCACCAACATCAAAGTGACGAACGTCGCCAACATCTCGGCCGGTGACAGGATCAGGTTGGACATCGACAGCCCCAGCCATGGGATTGAGACCGTCACCGTCACGAAGGTCGGCACGGCATCGACCCGCACCGAGCCGGGCACAGGCCTCGACCTGGCCGCCCCGCTGCGCTTCAACCACGTGGCCAACATCCCCTTCAGCGATAGGGGAACGGGCATCAGTTTCACTCCGGCGACGGCCTTTGCGCACTCGAGCAACGAGCCCATCGAGGCGCTCGGCGCCGGCATCGTGCTCGATAGCCCGCTGGCGAAGACCCACGCCATTGACGCAGTGGTACGCGACGCCCCGGTCACAACCGCGGGCTACCAGGGAACTCCGGCGCCCAACCAGTGGTTCGGTGGCCCCGCGCTTTCCCCCGCCGCCGGCAACATGGTGCTGCGCGACGCCGCCGGCCTGGTCGTGGATACCCTCAATTACGGCGGCCTGGTCGATCCATGGACTGCCGAGGGTTATCAGGCGACTTCCGGAATGGGGCAGAGCGGCTGCTTTGTACCTGCGCCCGGCGCGGGCAGAGGCGGCTTCGGCGGGCCGGGCGGGCCTGCCGCCAGTGGACCCAACCGGAGCGCGGGACGCTTCCCGGACGGCCTCGACACGGATAGCAACTGCACCGATTTCCTGTTGCAGCCCGCCACCATCCTATCGGCCGCTACGGCCACCGGCGCAAACAATATCAAGGTAGCCAGCGTCGCGGGCTTTGCCGCCGGCCAGACGATTACGATCGATTCGGGCGCGAGCCTCGAAAGCGCCGTCATTGCGACGGTTGGCACGGCGGGCGCCGCCACCGTAGGCGCCGCCACTAATGTGGGCGCAACCGTGATCCCTCTCGCCAACGGCGCGGGCTTTACCCCCGGCCAAGCTATCGCCATTGACAGTGGCGCGAACCATGAGACGGCGACCGTCGTCTCCACCGCCGGCGGCAGAGGCGGCGCCACCATCACCGTCGCTGCGCCGCTCACCGTTGCGCACGCGGGCGGCGTACAGGTCTCCGGCAGCGGCATCACCCTGACCGCGCCATTGACCAAAGCCCACGCCGGCGGAGCGCAGGTCGGCAGCAATACTCCCACGCCCGGCGCGCCCAACCAATATTACCGGGCCGGCCGGTGACGGTGGGGCGGACCTCCTGGTCTGCCTCCTTTGACCGCCCCATCATTGGTTGGGACCGGCGTCTGCGGCCGGTCCCCTGACCGGCCCCCGGCCGAAGGCTGGCGTTGTAGCTCACGCCCGCGCGCCCCCAGCCGCCGCCCTCCGTTACACTCGAAGATGTGAACTCCAAGCGCGTCATCGTCATCGGCGGCGGCATCGTGGGCCTCGCGGCCGCCTACCGTCTGGGCGAGCGGTTGCCCGGCGCCCGCATCGTCGTCCTCGAAAAGGAAGAGGGCGTCTGCCGTCACCAGACCGGACACAACAGCGGCGTCCTGCATTGCGGCCTCTATTACAAGCCTGGCTCAGCCAAGGCGCGCCTGGCAGTCTCCGGCATCCGCCAGATGGTGGCTTTCTGCCAGGAAAACGGCGTCCCGCACGATGTATGCGGCAAACTCGTGGTGGCCGCCGATGAGAGCGAAATCGAGCGCCTGGACGCACTCCGCGAGCGCGGTTTGGCCAACGGCTTGGAAGGCCTGCGGCGCCTGGGTCCGCAGGAGATGCGCGAAATCGAGCCGCATGCCGGCGGCGTGGCGGCCTTGCGCGTGCCTCAGGAGGGTATTGTGGATTACCCCGCCGTGTGCGCCGCCCTCGCCGCCCGCCTCGCCGAACGGGGCGCCCGCGTCGTGACCGGCGCGCGGGTCGAGCGCCTCCGCCACTCGGGCGGAGCATGGGTGGCGGAAACTCCGGCCGGCGCCTTTGAGGCCGATTTCCTGATCGCCTGCGCCGGTCTCCATTCCGACCGCGTCTCCCAACTGGCCGGCGAGCGCCGCGACGTTCGCATCCTGCCGTTTCGCGGCGAGTACTATAAAATCCGTCCCGAACGCCAGTATTTGGTACGAAACCTCATCTACCCAGTCCCAGACCCGCGCTTCCCCTTCCTCGGCGTCCACTTCACCCGCCTCATTCACGGCGGCATTGAAGCCGGACCGAACGCCGTCCTGGCCCTCGCGCGGGAAGGCTACCGCAAAACCGATTTCAACCTCCGCGATCTCATCGACGCGCTCACATACCGCGGCTTCTGGCGCTTCCTCATACGCTATCCCTCCATGTGCTGGTATGAGCTCCGCCGCTCCTTCAGCCGCCAGTTGTTCTGCGCCTCGCTACAGCGGCTGGTCCCCGAAATCCAAACCGCCGACCTGGCGACCGGCGGCTCCGGCGTCCGGGCTCAAGCCATCACCCCCGAAGGGGAATTGGCGCAGGACTTCCGGATTATCGCGCGCCGCAATGCGCTCCACGTCCTGAACGCACCCAGCCCCGCCGCTACAGCCTCCCTGGCCATCGGCGCCGAAATCGCCGAAATGGCCGAAAAAGCAGCCGCTCAAGCCTGATCCCGGCTGTTAGTACTTCTGGCTATATACTAGTACCTCCGTTACTATTACTTCCGGTATAGCGTCCTTCATAATAGACACTGTAGTGACTCATCAAACCAGCGCCTTACTCCCTCGGCGGGGCAAACCAACGGGCATGAGGATGTCGGCGACCGCCCGCCAGCCTCGAAGCGATGGCGTCGAGGCCATCGCCGGCGACCGCCGCGGCAACCGGCGCTACGATCTCCGATTGGAAATTCGATGGAAATTGCTCCATCGCCGCCGGGTTTTAGACAGCGGGTCCGGCTGGACGCGCGACCTCTCGAGGCATGGCGTCCTCTTCGAGGCTGGCCGCATGTTGCCCTTGGGATCCCACTTGGAAGTGGTCGTTTCCTGGCCGGCGTTGCTGCACGGCATCAAGCCGCTGAAACTCCTGGCCATCGGCCGCGTCGTACGCTCGGATGATGCCTCGACGGCTATTCGTATGACGCAGCATGAGTTCCGCACCGCTGGAACCCCAGACCGCGTCACCGCGCTGGCTTCGGCCAGGGCTTCCGCCTCCCTTTGGAACGTTCGCGGTCCCGCGGACGTCATGAAACTTCAGTAGCGCTTGCTGTGTTACACTCGTCTGTGGGATCGGTGTGGAAGATTCTCACGACCTGTAACGGTGTGCCCCGCGCAATCGTCCATTCGTTGTAGCCGGATGGTTCGCTACCGTTAAAGGACTGGTGGATAAGATGGCTGATCTGGAACGACCCAAAAATCCGAATTCCTTGAACGAGGACGATAACCTCTCGCACCTTCTGCTGAATCAGCTTGAGGAGCCGTGGTACAAGACGCTTATCACAAGCGTCAAGGAACTCATTAACCCCCCTAAGCTTCCACCGCTGCAGTTGACCTCCAAGCCGGTGGCGATCGTCGAAATGGGGCTGGACGCCAAGTGGTACCTTTCCTTTTGGCAGAACATTAAGGACTTCGTCCACCCGCCTAAGCTTGCGCCGCTGGACGTAACCTCCAAGCCAATCCCGGTCAAGGATATTTGGGGTCTCTACGGCCGCCAGAAGAAGTCCTTCATGATGTCGACCGGGTTTCAAACCGTGCTCCTCACGGTGGTGTGCCTCGCCGGAATGACCAAGCAGGGCCAGAAGGCGGCCAAGACGGTTGCCACCCTTTTCATCCCCGTGGACACCGCTCCGCAAGACCAGCCCAAGAAGGAAATCATGAAAGGCGGTGGCGGTGGTGGAGACCGCTCGCCTCTGCCGGCCAGCTTCGGCAAGCTGCCAAAAGCGTCGCTGCGGCAGTTTACGCCCGCGGTGGCCGTATACAACAACATGGCGCCGAAGCTGATGATGGACCCCTCCATCATCGCTCCCCCCGACATGAAGCTGCCGCAAGTGGACTCCGCCAATTACGGCGACCCGTTCAGCCATAGCGGAATCCTCTCGAACGGCACCGGGTCCGGCGGCGGCATCGGTTCCGGCAAGGGCGGCGGCATCGGTTCCGGAAATGGCGCGGGCTTAGGTCCCGGCGAGGGCGGCGGCTTCGGCGGCGGCGCGCTCCGCGTTGGCGGCGGCGTAACTGCCCCCACCTTGCAGCATAAAGTCGAGCCCGAGTATTCCGAAGAAGCCCGTAAAGCCAAGTTCCAGGGCGTCGTGGTCCTCTACATCGAAGTCGATACCAGCGGTAAGGCCACCAACATCCACGTCCTTCGCAGCCTTGGGTTGGGTTTGGATGAGAAGGCCATTGAGGCCGTCAAGAAGTGGACCTTCATCCCCGGAAAGAAGAATGGCGTTCCGGTGACCGTCCAAGCCACCGTCGAAGTGAACTTCCGCCTGTTGTAAAACCAATTCCGATTGCGTGTTTCATCTGTGGGGCAGACGCTTTCGTCTGCCTCTCTTCCCCTCGGCTGCCACTCTTCCCCGCCCGCCCCATCCGGCTGCTATAACAAAGATCGGACCCACCATGGATTACGCCTACCTCGACATTTCCAAGATGATCGACCATTCCCTGCTCAACCCCGTCATGACGGACGGGGAGCTCGAAGCGGGATGCCGCCTGGCGCGCGATTACCGCGTCGCTTCCGCCTGCGTCAAGCCGTACTACGCCCGAAGGTGCGCGGAGTTGCTTGCGGATAGCGGCGTGGCCGCCAGTACCGTAATCGGTTTTCCGCACGGCGGCCACAAAACCGCCGTCAAGCTGGCCGAAGCGCGGCAGGCCCTGGACGATGGCGCCACCGAACTGGACATGGTCGTCAATATCGGCAAAGTCCTCAGCCTCGACTGGGCCTTCGTGCGCGAGGACATTCGATCCATCGCCGAAACCACCCACCAGGCCGGCGCCATCGTCAAGGTCATCTTCGAGAACTGCTATCTCGAAGACGCGCACAAAATCCGCCTCTGTGAGATCTGCGCGGAACTCGGCGCCGATTTCGTGAAGACTTCCACCGGCTACGGCACTGGGGGCGCCACCCTCGAGGACCTCCGGCTGATGCGCCGGCACTCCCCGCCGAATGTTCGCATCAAGGCCGCCGGCGGCGTTCGCACGCTCGACGCGCTGCTCGAAGTGCGCTCTATCGGGGTATCCCGTTCCGGCGCCACCCGAACCGCCCAAATGCTCGACGAATGCAAGCTGCGGCTAGCCGCGGCGTGAGCTGCGTCCCCCCTACACCGTACACAACGCCACCGCCTCTTTCAATGAGGTGATGGGGTCCCGCGTAGGCAGAAATTCGTGCGCGAAGTAGCCTTGGAAATTCAGGTCGGCGATCGTCTTGGCGATGGTCCGCCATTGCAGCTCCTGCGTCTCGTCCAGCTCGTGCCGCCCGGGCACGCCGCCCGTGTGATAGTGGCCGATGTATTGGAAGTTGTCCTTGATCGTGCGCAGGACGTCGCCTTCCATGATCTGCATGTGGTAGATGTCGTACAGCAGTTTCACGCGCGGCGATCCGACCGCCTTCACCACGTCCGCGCCCCACGCCGTGTGGTCGCACTGGTAGTCCTTGTGGTCCACCTTGCTGTTCAACAGCTCCATCACCACCGTGACGCCGCTGTCTTCCGCAATCTTCTTGACGCGGTTCAAGCCCAAAATGCAGTTGGCCTTGCCTTCGTCGTCGCTCATCCCTTTGCGGTTGCCGGAGAAGGTGATCACGGTGGGCACCTTCGCCGCCGCCGCGCGCGTGATGCGGTCGCTGATCTCAGCCTCCAGGCGGTCGTGGCTCTCCTTGCGGTTCCAGCCATCCGGAATTGACGCTTTTCCCTGCGTCACCGTCGGGACCAAACCGTACTTGCGTATGGTAGGCCAATCCTCCGGCTCTACCAGGTCGATGCCGCTGATCCCCATATCGGCGGCCTGGCGGCACAGATCGTCAAGCGAAATCCTGGAATAACACCACCGGCACACCGATTGCTTCAGCCGGCCGGCCGACCCCGGCGTCGCAAGCGCGGCAGGCGCAGCCACCATGGCGGCGGCGACGGTTCGAAACGCATTTCTCCTGTTCATGATAGAGGATCGTACCACGCCGTGCTCCCGTACGGTGCGCCGCCTCTCGCCGCCGGCGTCAGGCAAGGTTCTTCAGATGCTCTGCCAGACGCCGGTCGGCGCCTTGAATGTGCTCCGTGGTCCAGGCCTTCGCAAACTCCGCCAGAGCGCCGCAGGACCGGACCTTGCCTGCCGCCAGCTCGCCTTGCAATATGGCGAGTTGCTCAAGCAGGCGCCGGTGCTCGGCCACGTGCACATCGCTCTCGGGGTATTCGCTGCGCCGCATCAGTTGATTTTCGAAGGAGAAATGCACTGACGCTGTTCGCGTGAAGGCATCCAGCAGCCGACGCGTTTCGGCGTCGGGCCGCCCCAGGTCGATGGCCGCGCAGAGATCCTGCAGCGACTCCACCACTCGCTCATGCTGCTCATCGATTTGCGGATAGCCAAGCGTGTGGTCTTTGAAACGCACCCATGCTGCCATGCTCCAAATGATAAAACACCACCGCCGGGAAGCCAATACTCCAAATGGTCAACATCGCCGGCGCGCTATGCGGGTATGATGGGTGGAGGTTTTGAGCACGATGCGAGCACTCGCGGGTAAGCGCGCGGTACCGCCGCCGGTCTCCACCGGCTGTGGGTTTGGCTGCTGCCCCGTGCTGGCCCTCGAACTGGCGGCGAAGCGGGCATGAGATCCGCGGACGTGATCGTCATCGGCGGCGGAGTCGCCGGCGCCGGCATCGCCTACCACCTGACCGCGGCGGGCTGCCGAAATGTTCTCATCCTGGAACGTGAGACGCAGCAGGGCAAAGGTTCCACCGGGAAGAGCATGGGGGGCGTCCGGGCGCAATTCGCTACTCCCGTCAACATCCAAATGTCGCTCTACTCCATCCCCTTCTTCCGGTCGTTTGAAGAGGTCACCGGCCATCCCTCCGGCTACCGCTCGCAAGGCTATCTGTTCGTCGCCGCCAGCGAGCGCCACATGGACTATCTCCGGACCAACCGGCGCCTCCAGTTGGATCTGGGCCTCAAGTCGGTGGACCTTCTCGGACCGGAGGATGTCCGCCGCATCGCCCCTGAGATCCGCTCCGACGACGTGGTGGGCGGCACTTTCTGCCCCACCGACGGATTCGTGGACCCGTACAGCGTGATGATCGGCTTCACGCGCAAAGCCGTCGACCGCGGCGCCGAACTGCTCCGCGAGTGCGAAGCCACCGGCATCCGCACCGATTCGCAGGGCGTCTGCGGCGTCGAGACCACCATCGGCTTCATCGCCGGCCGCACCGTGGTCTGCGCCGCCGGCGCATGGTCCGCCCTGGTCGCCAAACTGGCGCGCGTGGACCTGCCCATCGAGCCGCTCCGCCGCATGTTGGTTCCCACCGAACCCTTCGACAAGGTGGCGCGCGAATCTCCCATGGTCGTGGACATGGCCACCGGATTCCATTACCGCCCGGAGGGCCGCGGCCTTCTGTTGGCCTGGAACGATCCGGCGGAAACGCCCGGCTTCAAACTGAACTTCGATCCGGCCTTCATCGAGAAGATCCTGACGCGCGGCGTGAACCGCCTGCCCTGCCTCGAAACCGCCCAAATCAATCCCCGCCGCGCCTGGGCCGGCCTCTATGAGATGACCCCCGATCACCACTCCGTCCTCGGCCCCGTCGAAGGCGTCCCCGGCTTCTGGATCGCCGCCGGCTTCAGCGGCCACGGCGTCATGCACTCCCCCGCCACCGGCAAGATCATGGCCGACCTGATCCTGAAAGGCGAGTCAGACCTGATCGCCGCCGGCCTCCTGTCGTTCAGCCGCTTCGCCGCCGGCCGCCTGCTAGAAGAAACCGCCATCCTCTAGGCCACACGCGCAAGCGCCTAACCGAGCCGCGAACGTCAGAGAGCGGCTTTCCGGCGAGCGCATAAACCGCCCAAGTACGAGCGCATAAACCGCCCAAGTACGAGCGCATAATCCGCCCCCGCACCGCCCTTACCGAGCCGCGAACGTCAGAGAGCGGTTTCTAATCTGCCGCCCACGAACCGCCTTACCGAGCCGCGAACGTCAGAGAGCGGTTTATGCCACCGATGGCCTATCCTGGCAGTAGAGCAGCGTTCCCGTCTCAGCGGCACGCGGCGTGCAAAGGCGGCTAAGGTGCGAATTGCATGAAACCAGAGGCATTATTCTTCCTTCTCTCGCCCGCGCTGATGGGGCAAGCATCCAGCCCGCCGAATCAGCCTCCGCCGGCTCAATCGGCCGCACCGGCCGAGACATCCGAGGAGCGCCTCCGCGCGCGATTGCGCCGCCAATTCGAGGCAATCCTGGAGACGCGAGAAACCGCGCGCGGCCTGCTTCTCAACGGCGACGCACTATTCGACGCGGATCAGAGCGTCCTGAAACAGGATGGCAAAGAGAAGCTGGCGCGTCTCTCAGGCATGTTGTTGGCGTACCCGGGTCTGAAGGTTCGCGTCGAAGCGCCGTCCGCTTCGCAACAAGCCGCCTCGAACGACGCGAAGCCGTGCGCGGAACGCGCGCACGCGGTGCAGGACGATCTGCTCTCGCAAAACGTCGCTGACACAACCATCGGCGCGATCCCGGAGAATGCCGGCGCGGATGAGGCAGGCGCGTGTACTCAGATTGTGGTTTCGGGAAAACCGATTGGACTCGAAGACCCTCCGCGGCCCTAGCGCCTGCCGCTCGCCTTATTGGCTGGCGAGAAGCGCGCCCGCCACGCTATTCGCGGTGCGTTCTTCTTCTACATGGCTGGCCGGGCTGCGATCGAGGTTGCCCACAATCGGCGCGATTTCAACGTGGATCAGCTCGTGAACCACCGTGAACTCGATATCGCGGAGCATCGCCTGAAACGGCAGCTTATAATCGGCCGGATCGAGAATGCGGATGACAGCGGTCTTTTCCCGCAAGTCCCAGTGAACATTACCAACCGTATCGGGTCTTAAATCGCCGATTGGCGCGACAACCACGGAGATCTTCCAATCCCCAAGGTTCATCTTTTGCTGCCATATCCAGAGTTTCTCGGTCGCGAAGCTCTGCGCTTGCAAAGTGCGCTCCCGCGCTGTGACGGTTGTCGTGCACCCTGGCCGCGCGGTCTGTCCACACAAGGGAGACACTGCGACCGTCGTGAGAATTAATAAGCCAGGCAGGCTCGAAAGCCAGGCTGGAACGCCCTGCATGTCCACTATCGTACCATCGTCGGATGATGAATTCCCCGCGCGCTGCCTGGCTCTTTTGCGGGCGGGTGAGCCGCCCCCATAAAGGGGCAGGGGCGGCTCACCGCACCATCACTGAATGTCGATCTTCTCGACTTTTAAGGTTGTACCGTCCTTGCTTCCAGTGATCTTGGCCATGACCGGCCCACTCGGCGGCTTCGTGGGATCGGTGGAACGGTCGGCTCTGCTTTTCAGCGCCTCAGCGGCTTTGGAATTGCCATCGGTATCGAGCGCGTAGGCTGTGTTGTTGGAGACCAGTAGCGCGAACATGCCGGTGGAACTGGTCGGGTCGCAGGCGGCGGCGCCTTTCTGCTGGTTGTAGCAGTCGGCGTCCACCAGCTTTCCCGTGAAGGTCTCGGCCAGCGCGAGAACCGAGAACACGGTGAACAACGCTAACAGCGTAATGGTCCTTTGCATACTTTCATCCCTCATCGTCTGAGATTAGACAGTGTTGGTGACACTTGCCTTGCCGCGTGTCGAGCAGTCGGTCTTCCAAACTCCTCGTTGCAACAGCCTGGGGCGGCGCGGGCCGCGCAAAAAGGCGGGCGCCAAGTAAGAAATACGCGGGGGGCCGTGAAAAAACTCCAGCGCCCATGCAGGAATGCAGTGTCCAGGAATTTACTACTGGCCCTATCGAGTTAGTTCTTGGACCCGTCATTTCGGTGACCCGGCGGCTAACGCGATATTCAGACCTGAATCAATCGATTCGCAAAAAGCGCCCCGCTCCCGCACGTCAGTCACACCGAATTTCAAATTCTCATCCACCTGAGGCCAAACCACTTACCATCCTCAACTACCCGGCCTCCGTCTGCCCGCCTGCTACCGTCAAGCCAGGTAGGATCTATGGCAACCACTGAACAAATCGACGCGAATCGTCAGAACGCTCGTAAATCAACCGGCCCGCGCTCCGCCGAGGGCAAGGCCGCTTCCCGTTTCAATGCCCTGAAATCCGGCATTGACGCCGAAGCCGAAGTCATCCCCGGCGAAGATCCGGCCAATCTCGAGGCCCTAGCCGCCGAATACCGGGAACGCTGGCCCACGGACACCCCAGAGCGCCGCATGTTGGTCGACACCCTCGTCAATTGCGAGTGGATGCTCCGCCGCATCCGGCGTGGCGAAGCCTCGTTCTGGAAATACAAAGAGGAACGAACGTTTCTCGATACGCCCAACCGCGAGGGTCGCGTCATCGACTTCGGCGACATGGTTTACGACCGCCTCCAGCGCCGCATCAATTCCATCCAGCGCAACTACCTCCGAGCCCTAAAGGAACTCCAAACCCTCGAAAAGACCCAAGCCACGGCCCCCGGCCCCCAGCCCCTGGACCCCGCTTCTCAATCCCCCGCCCCTGGCCCCCCCCCCCCCCCCCCCCCCCCCGCCCCCCCCCCCCCGGCCCCTCACCCCCACTC